>Ga0302324_100003438_pt1 | contig 35729 bp, 33 predicted proteins | sample Palsa_T0_1_FD_201949 | JGI IMG/M metagenome (GOLD analysis project Ga0302324, IMG submission 201949) | Peat permafrost microbial communities from Stordalen Mire near Abisko, Sweden - Palsa_T0_1 | ecosystem: Environmental > Terrestrial > Soil > Palsa > Peat permafrost | place: Sweden: Abisko...
GTCCAGATCAGCGTCCACGAGGGCCTCCGGGCTCGGCGTTGGAGTAGCAACGCCGATCCTGGGCACCCTCCCCAGTCCCGTCAACACAACAGCACACCCCGTGATCAATAAGGAATCACTCGTCTAGGTAAGGCTGGCTGCCCTGACCCGCTCTCCCCCTCCGGCAGGCGAACCCCCGCGACCCCGAATCCCCCCGCCTGGAGCCGCCCCTCACCCAGGAACCCCTGGTCTTCCCGCTGGCACCTTCTTGCCCCGCCGCCCAGATCCTTCCACCGACGGACAGCCGCCCCAAGAGCGCCTGCGGCGTCGCTGCGCGAGCGCTGCGCGCCTCTTGACCCGGCCGCCCGTCCGCAGACCCGGGCAGCTATCAGGGCAGGCAGGAAAATGAGTTGTGCCACAAACCCGACCGGGAACCGGGCATCTACCGTCAAACCAGACCACTTGCACTACGGGCCGGATACAGGTAGGGGGGCTCACCAGCGCGCTCCAGGCGGAGATCACCGCCGAGGTAGCGCGGCTGGCCGCCGAGGCGGCGCGATCGCTGGGCGCCGGCGCCGGCCTGGAGCCGGCCGGGATGGCGATCCGCACCGCGATGCTCAAGCTGGGCGGCCGGCTGCTGGAGAACCTGCCGGGCATCGACGCCGGGCACCGCGGCCCGCGCACCGGCTGCGGGAACGGCCACGACGCGGAGTTCATCTCCTACCGGGCCAAGACCATCGACACCGTGGCCGGGCCCGTGGAACTGCACCGCGCCTGGTATCACTGCGCCGCCTGCGGGCACGGGCTGGCCCCCAAAGACGGCGAGCTGGGCGTCGCCGCGGCATCGCTGTCACCTGGCCTGGCCAAGATGAACGCCCGGGCAGCGTCGGCGATCCCGTTCGCCCCGGCGCGCCGGCTGCTTGCCGAGCTGGCTGGCATCGAGCTGACCGTCAAGCGGGTCGAGCGGTCCGCCGAGGCCGACGGTGCCGCGGCCGCCGCGATCCTGGCCGCGCGGGCCGGCGCGGTCCGCTCCCGGCGCATGGCCGTGCTCGCGCCGGCCGGCGGCCCGGACATGCTGTACATCGCCGTCGACGGCACCGGCGTGCCGGTCGTGGCCTGCGAGGCCGAAGGCCGCAAAGGCAAGGCCGAGGACGGCAAGGCCCGGACCCGCGAGATCAAGCTCGGCTGCCTGTTCACCCAGACCACCACAGACGACGACGGCTACCCGGTCCGCGACCCGGGCTCCTCGACCTACCTGGCCACCTTCGAACCAGCCGGGCGGTTCGGCCAGCTCGTGGACGCCGAGGCCCGCCGCCGCGGTTGCGAGCACATCCGCCAGATCGTCGTCCTCGGCGACGGCGCCGCCTGGATATGGAACCTCGCGGACCAGCTCTTCCCCGAAGCCACCCAGATCGCCGGCCTCTACCACGCCCGCGAGCACCTTCACGACCTGGCTACCCTCGCGGCCCGGCTGCTGGCCGGCCACCGCGACGACTGGCTCGCCGCCCGCCTGGAGGAACTCGACGCCGGCGAGGTGCAGGCCATCCTCGCCGCCGGACGCGACCTGGACTTCCTCGGCTCCCTGGCCGCAGAACGCGACAAGGCCCTGGCCTACTTCGAGCACAACGCGCACCGGATGCGCTATCAGCACCACCGCGACCTGGGCATGTTCGTCGGCTCCGGCGTGGTTGAAGCCGGATGCAAATCAATCATCGGACAGCGGCTGAAACTGTCCGGCATGCGCTGGACCATCTCCGGAGCGACCAGCATCGCCACCTTGCGCTGCCACGACGCCAGCGGCAGCTGGGACCAGATCTGGCAGCGACCCCGCAGCCAGACAATCCCAGCTGAGCTAGTCACCCATGCAAGCTGATCTTGTTACCTACGAAATTGACGCACACCCCTCCTCCGCATCTCCCGGTCGCGACGGTCCCGCGCACGAGCATGTGACGCTTGTCTCAGCCGGATCTGCTGAGCCGACGGAACTTTGCCGGCCAGCCGGCAGTTGCCGCTAGGAGCATGCCCCGGGACCTTGCTTCCAGCAGCATGCCCCGGACCTCAGGGCGCCGCCGGCCGAGCGCCGCCGTCCCCTGCCGCGGCCAGCGGGTTTACCCGCGGAAGGCGGGGTAAAGCCGGTGCCGGACGGCTAAGCGAACCTCAAAATATACTAAGGCTGTAGCTATAGTAGTAATCAACCGGCCCGGAATACCTAGCCAGCGAGGAGATTCGATGGCACTGCCAGATTTCTTCGTGGCGGGCGCGCCAAAGGCAGGCACGACCGCCTTGCACGCCGCCCTTGCCCGGCATCCGTCGTTGTACATGTCGGCGGTCAAGGAGCCCAAGTTCTTCCTCAGCGACGGGCCGCCGCCGACTCGGGGCGGGCCTGGGGACGTCCGGACCTACCGCGAGCACGTCTGGCGGCGGGACGACTACGAGGCCCTCTTCGACGCGGCGCCGGCCGGAACCCTGCGCGGTGAGTCGACGCCGTTCTACCTGTACGACCGCGCCGCGCAGCAGCGCATCCGCGCCCTGGTCCCGGACGCGAAGCTGATCGTGATCCTGCGCGATCCGGTGGAACGGGCGCATTCGAACTGGACGCACCTGTGGTCGGCGGGGCTCGATCCCGTTGACGACGTGGTGCGGGCCTGCGCCGAGGAAGACCGCCGGATCGCGGCCGGCTGGGCTGATTTCTGGCACTACGCGGCGCTCGGCCGGTACGGCGAGCAGCTGGAGCACCTGTACACGGTGTTCCCCAGGGACCAGGTCATGATCTTCCGCTACCGCGCCCTGGTCGAGCAGCCCGGCCGCCTGCTGGACCAGATCTGCGGCTTCCTCGGTGTCCGGCAGGGCGTCATCGCGGAGGTGCCGCGGGAGAACGTCACCGCCCACCCGCATCTGACCCTGCGCCACCGCGCGCTGTCCACGGCCCTGCGGATCGGCACCGCGGCCAGCGCCGTGCTGCCCGGCCGGACCGAGGCGGCGGTGACCAGCCTGCTGGAGCGCAGGCTGCAGCAGGACGCGCCGCCGCGGCGGCCCCTCACCTGGGGGGAGCGCCGGGCGCTGATCCCGCTCTTCGAGGCTGACATACGGCTGCTGGAGTCCGTCACCGGCGAGAGCTTCGGCGACTGGCTCGCGCCGCGCGGCGACTCCGGCGGTCTCGTCGGGGCCCGGCCGTCCGGGCAGCGCCAGGCCCGCAACGGCCAGCCGCGGGCGTTCTGAGTGCCGCGCGGTGCCGTCCGGGCCTGCTGGCCTGGTGGCCGCTGACCCTTCGGCTTCGCGTGGTGTTTCCCGCGGGCGATTACCCGTTCGTGGTGACCACCTGGGCGGTGAAGGAACAGGTATCGGACCCGGAGTTATACGATTCGGTGGCGGTGAACGTGGAGATGCTGGTGACGTTGTTGACCTGCGCCACGATCACATACGGCGTGGTCGAGCCTTCCCCCGGGCTGAGGACCGCCTGGGTAGTGGCAAGGGAATTGTCCTGGCTGACGCCGTCCTTGTTCCACCAGAGGACGGTCGCCCCCGATGCCGTGCTCGCGCCGTGGACGATCGTCAAGATCGCGCCGGAGGCGGAGCCGCTGCCAAGTTCATCGCAATAGGCGCTGAGCTCGCCGCCCGGGCTGGCCAGCAGGGGGACCTGAAGTTGCACGCCTGTCAGCGTCAGCCGGGTCCCGGTGGTGTCGCCGCCGCCTTGCATGTACCCGAGGGCTGGGGTGCCGCCGAGCTCGCTGGAGTTGGCTGCGGTGGCGGTGGCGCCCAGGAACGCGCTGGCGGACTGCCCGTCCAGCTCGCTGGCGTTCAGGCCGGGCACCTGCACGCTGTTGCTGACCTTCAGCGGCGGCGTGGTGGCGGTGGAGGACAGGCTCAGCGCGGTCCCCTTGGTGTTGGACAGCGAGGTCACCGCCGTGGCGGTGTTGGACTTGCCGAGCAGGAAATCGCCGCCGGTGGCGGCATAAGCGGTGCCCGACATCGCGAAGAACAGCGCGACCAGCGAGATGACAATAGCCGGAGACGGACGGTGCATGGGGAAACCTCCCGACGGGCCCGCGGCGGGAGCAACCTCAGGGCCCCGCGGGACGCGGACCCTCAGACCGGCCCGGCCATCCGGTGGCGCGCCGGATTCCCCCATGAAAGCACCCATATCAGGTCTGCGGCAGGTAAAGACGTCAAGAATGCCAGCAGCGCAGGCCCCGCCGGTCGCAGCACTAGTTCCTTGCGCGCCGGAGTCCCAGCCACGCTGCTGGCCCTCCGCCAGCCGGCTGGCCGTCCGCCAGTCCGCTGACGTCACCGTAGCCGGAGCCGCACCACCCGCCACGAACAGGAATCAGCACACCGATGACGGCCCGCTGGCACCACGCCAGAAACCCGGCCCGCCACTTGACCGGCGCTCTAGCGAAGCTCGGTTCGCACCTCGTGCGCCCCGTCGGCCCGGGTCAGCTCGTAGTACCACCGCTCGCGTCCGTCGCCGAGGTCAAGGATGCTCAGGTAGCGCAGGCCGCCGGGACCGTAGGGTGACCCGGCGACGCCGGCGGCGGCAACCGCGGTCAGCGCCGCCGGCTTGGCGCCGGCCGCCATGCCGGTGCGCTCCTCGAAGTTCTCGGCGGCGGTGGCCCGGCCGTCGTAGTAGGCCACGATCCCGGCTCCGTTCAGCCGCACGGCGCTGACCCGGACCCCGCGCGCGTCCCACTCGCCGGGCCGCGGGCTCAGCGCGGTGCCGTGCCAGGTCCAGTCAAGGCCGTCGATGCTTGACGCGTAGTCCGTGACCATCCGGTCCGTCTGGTCCGGGTCCTCCAGCGGGTGCACAGAGGCCCAGAGATGCCATCTGCCGTCGTCATGCACGACCACCGGGTCCTTGACGGCCGTCCGTGCGTCGCCAGGCAGCATCATGCGGCGGTTGCGGGCGTTAAGGCCACCCGGGTTGCCGGCCTCGATCACCTCGACGCGCCAGTGCTTGGAGCCTTCGGTAGCGCAGCTCAGGTAGAGGCGCCAGGTTCCCGCCGGGGTCTGCACCAGCGCCGGCCGCTCCAGCGACGCGGTGTCCATCTCCTCCTTGCCGATGATCGCCAGCGTCTCGAACTGCACGCCGTCGGCAGATCGCGCCACGACGACCGCGTATCCGCGCCCATGGCCCGGCGGCCTTCGCAACCGGTAGGCGAGGTAAATCTCCCCGCCGCTGCGGGCGGCGCTCGGCGCCCCCGCCCAGGTACCAGGCTCTGTCCCGGGCGGCGGCACCGCGAGTACAGAGCGATCCGGCTGGGGCATGGACGTGGCCGCCTCGGGCCTGGCCTCTTCGTAGATCACAACGGAACAATAGGTCAGCCGGGGGCAGCCTCGCTGGTGAGGGTGTGAGTCCGGTGCGGATCGGCGGTAGCCCGCCGGTCCCGGCCGATCGCATGGGCCGGGCAAAATCAGTGACTTTAAGCAATTGAATGATTCTTTAGAGTTACTATAACTAGCCGGGTAGCGGCTGGCTCGTTGCCTATCCGGGGGACCGCGTGCCCGCGTTACGCAGTCATGGGGGATCTGTCATGGGGGATCTAATGGGGAGATCTAGGGGATCTATAAGCAGGATGCACCGATCGGCGGCCGTCGTCGCGGCAGCGTGCGCGGTCCTGGCGATGTCCGGCGCGGGAGCATCCGCATCCGCTACCACTACCGCGACGGCGACGGCGGCCGCGCGGCCGGTTACCAGGGGAACGCTGCGGCCGGCCGTGCATCTGCCCCGCGGCCGGGTGAGCAGCCCGCAGGGGATTCCGGTCGAGGACACCACCAACTGGTCTGGCTATGTAGCGACCCCGAAGACCGGCCACTCCGCTAAGTTCAGGCACGTGGCGGCGAGCTACAGCGTGCCGTCGGTCAACTGCGCGGCGACCCGTTACGCGTTCTCCTACCACTGGGTCGGGCTGGACGGGTGGACGGACAGCACGGTCGAGCAGGACGGCATCGGAAGCTTCTGCGTCAGCGGGAGCCCCGTCTACTTCGCCTGGTACGAGATGTTCCCTGCGGCCAACGTCTTCGAGTTCTACGTCAAACCTGGCGATGCCATCACCTCAGACGTCGGCGTCAGCGGCACCACCTACACGCTGAAGCTCACGGACCAGACCACGGGCCAGGGCTTCGATGTCGCCGAGACCTGCGCTGCAGGTTGCCACGACTCCTCGGCCGAGGTGATCACCGAGGGCTACACGTCAGCGCCCTACCAGGGCACGGCCGACTTCGCCGAAGAGCATTACGACACGGCCAGGGTGACCAACGGCGGAGGCACGGCGGGCGGACTGACCGACAGCGACTGGAACACGGTCGAGCCGGTTGCGCTCGGTGCCACTACCGGGGACATGGATACTCAGCCCGGCCCGCTCTACGCGGCCACGTCCCCGGCACAGTCGGCCTTCGAGATCACCTGGCTCGGTGAGGACTAGCGGCGTCAAGCGTGGCAGGTCAGACCAGAAGAGACCCGCCGAATGCCAGGGCGGCGGCCGTGCCAGCCAGCCATAGCCCGGACCACAGCACCCGCGGGACATGGGTCGCCGCGGCCAGGTTGACCGCGTCAACGGCCCTGGGGCCGTGCTCGAGCACCATGCGGGGGCCGGATAGCAGCAGGAACCAGGTGATCGCGTATACGGCCACCGTCTCCGTGGCGATGGCCGCGTACCGGGCGACGAGGTAGATCACGATGCCGGTTGCCACTACGGCGAAGGCGCCGAAGAAGTTGCGGACCGTCGTCAGTAGCAGAGCGAGCAGGAGCACCGAAAGCCACAGGACCGCGACCACGTGACCGACCGAGATGAGCTTCGCCGCGCCAAGGCCGAAGCCGCTCGAGCCGAGGTAGCCGGCCGCGCCGGTCATGACGTTGCCGGCCCCGGCCACCGAGCTGACCACGGTGCCGCCGGTGCCGTCCGCCTGCAGCCGCACGGCCACGATCTTCCCGCCCATGCCGGAGCCGACCAGCGCGTGAGCGCCCTCGTGCGCCATGGTGTTGATGTGCCGCACGACGAGCCATGTGGGCAGGATGACCAGCACCAGCACGATCACGCCGATGAACTCGGCAGCGCTGGCGGGCAGCGGCGCCTGGGTCTGGCCGATCCGGTCCAGGACGGTGCTGAGCGATGGTGACGGCATCCGCGTCCCTTCTCGCGTTCTCGCCGAGTTCCTGCCCGTCAGGAACGTGGTCGAAGCATCACATAGGGATCATCGCGACGGACGTCGCGCCGCCGGGGTGAGTGCCTGGGTGCGCGATGCGGTGGCCAGGGACCGCGGACTAGTTTGAGATGAGGATTTGTTAGCCCAACCCGATGACACCGATCCATCCGTTACGCCCGCTGAGGAGCACCACATGCCCACTCGCACTGCCCGCACCGCATGGAATGGAACACTGCAGGAGGGATCCGGTCAGGTCGAGCTGAGCAGCTCGAAGGTCGGCACCTACGAGGTCTCGTTCCCCAAGCGCGCGGCCGAGGACGCGGCCGGCACCACCAGCCCCGAGGAGCTCATCGCGGCCGCCCATTCGGCCTGCTACGCGATGGCGCTCTCGGCGGAGATCGGCGGGGCCGGCGGCACCCCGCAGTCCCTGGAGATCCAGGCCGATGTCTCACTCGGCCCCGACCCTGCGGGCGGCTTCAAGCTCACCGGCATCAAGCTCACCGTTCGCGGCGAGGTCGACGGCCTGGATGCGGACGGTTTCGCCAGCGCCGCCCAGCGGGCCAAGGAAGGCTGCCCGGTGAGCAAGGCGCTGACCGGAGTCGATATCACCCTGGATGCCGCGCTCGAAGCCTGACCGGCCCTGGCCTGCCGCTGTCCTGGCGCCGCCTGCCGGGCACCAGGACAGCGCCGCCAGCTCAAACGCGGCGATTCAGGGCAGTTAAGCCGCATTGAGCCGTAGAATTCGCTAGGCGCCTGAACTGGGACGAAGTTACCGGACGCCTGCCGCAGAGCCGGACGCGGCTGGCGGCGTTACCCTGGCAGGGAGCGGCTTGAATGCGGCGTGATCGTATCCTTCGGCTGGCTCGCGCCTACCGTGTGGATATTGCCTGGGTAACGTTCATCGGGCTGAACCTACTCGCCATGCGCCTCCTCACCGCCTGGCAGACCATCCCGTTCCTGATCATCTGGGTTAGCCTGACCGCCTTCTACGGCTTCCGCCTCTGGCGGCTGGGATCCACGGTCCTGGTGGTCGCGGTCGTGACGCTGGCCACCGGCGGCCTGATCGGCTGGCAGGTGATCAGAGGGCAGCAGGACCTGGATTACCTCGCGGAAGTCCCGCTGATCGCGATGATGTTCGTGGTGATGGTCTGGCACGCCCGCAGGCGGGTCACCGCGACCGAGGAGATGAAGCGCGTCTCTGAGCACAACCTGCTCCTACTGGACCGGCAGCGCCAGTTCCTGCAAGACGTCTCCCACGAGCTTGGCACTCCCATCACCATCGCGCTTGGCCACGCCGAGCTCATCGCGCACGCAGCCACGGATCACGCGATCGCGAAGGACGCGCGGGTGACCGTCGACGAGCTGCTCCGGATGCGCCGGCTGGCCAACCGGCTGCTGCTGCTGGCCTCGACGGACGGCCCGGACTTCCTGCGTCCCGCCCCCGTGGATGTCGCCGAGTTCATGGCGGAGACGCTGCGGCGGTGGGGCCAGGAGCCCCGGCGCTGGTCGCTTGGCACCCTGGCGGAGGCAAGCGTGCGGGCGGATCCCGACCGGCTGACCGTGGCGCTGGACGCGCTGATCGAGAACGCCGTCGATCACACCGGCACCGGCGGCCTCATCGAGCTGAGCGCCCGGCGCGAGGCCGATTGCGTCGTGCTCTCGGTGGCTGACTCGGGCCCCGGCATCCCGGGCTCCGAGCTTGGCCGGATCTTCGGCCGCTTCGCCCGGGTCGATGCGGGCCGCAGCAGGGAGATCGGCGGGTTCGGCCTCGGGCTGGCGGTCGTCAAGGCGATCGCCGAGGCGCACCATGGCACGGTTCAGGTCCGGAGCATACTCGGCCAGGGGTCGGTATTCGAGTTGCGACTGCCCGCGCCGCTGGCCCTGACAGACTCGAGGCCAGCGCCGGACCGGCGGGCTATGCCCAGCTAATGCCGACGGTCCGGACCAGCGACACACTGTCAAAGACGGCCGGATCTGCGATGCTCGTCACGGCCTGCCGCGTCTGGGCGGGCATCATGGCCCGGACGCGCATCCTTGTCTGGCTGCCGCCGGGGGCGGTGACGTCGACGACGACGACGCTGTAGGCGGCACGGCGGCATGCGGAGAAGCCGATCGCCGTGTCGGGGAGGTTCAGCGGCGTTCCGCTGCCGCCGCTGGCCGTGTCGCCGCCGCTCCACCGCCATATCTTCGGCGTGGTCGAGCTGCCGGGATCGCCCGAGCCGGTAGGGCCGTACCAGCCGCTATACAGCTGGTTGCCACCGCCCCCGGCGCAGATGTAGGTGGTCCCGTCCGTGGCCGGATCGATCGTGCCGCCCGGGGCGACCCGCCGGGTTGGCTGACCGCCCCGCATGGGGTTCGTGCGCTCGTAGGCATGCACGTGGCCGCTGATCACCAGATCGACCTGGTACTGATCGAACAGCGGGCCCCACACGTCGCGGAGGCCGCCATCGGAGCCATGCCTGCTGTTGCTGGAATAACAGCAGCAGTTGCAGACCACCACGATGAAGTCGATGCCGGTCCCGGCTGAGCGGTAGCCGGCCAGCCTGGCGCTCAGCCAGGCAGTCTGCGCTCCGTCGGTGTAGCCGTTGTTGACCGTCTCCTGAGCGGAGAGGTCGTTGCCGTCAAGGTGGATGAAGGCGACGTTGCCGTAGGTAAACGTATGCACGACGGGGGATCCCGAGCTGTGGTCATAGTGCTGCGGGAGCCGGGTAACGAAGCCGGCGTACCCGTTGTCGCCGAGCGGCTCAGTCTCATGCGCGCCGACGGAGGCCTGCCAGGGGATCGACCGGGCGGCGCCCGGGCCGGCGACGGCCAGGTATCGGTCCCAGTGCCCGGGAACGAAGCTGACCACGTCGGGAATCTTGATTCCCCTGGGCGTGGCATAGGCCAGGTCGCCCGCGACGAGATGGAACGCGGGATTGAGCGAGGACACGAGCTGCACCATCGGCGCCGCGGTGCGGGTGCTGAATGCCTCGTCGCCGAACGCGGTGAAACGGAAGTCTGCTGCTCCGGCCACCGCCGTCGTACAGACGCTATCGGCGCTCCAGGTGACGCCGTCGTTGCTGACCGAGTAGTGGTAAGCCGTCCCCGGCGACAGGCCGCTCAGCAGCACGCTGTTATAGAAGGTTTTCTCGGGGGGCTCGCCTGGCACGGTCGCCGGCACCGGCACTTGCGCGGAGATGTCCGCGACCGCGGCGCTGCCGTACGAGGCGTCCAGGCCCCAGCGCAGCTGTGGTCTCGGAGGAGCCTGGCGCAGGCCCGAGGCGGTGCCCGCTGACCATGAGAGGTACATCTGGGAAGTCGGGTCGCCCCCGAACGCGATCCACTGCGGCCCGATCGGCGTGGGCGCGGTCAATGCCGTCGACTGGCGCAAGAGCACGGGGCCGGCAACCGCCGCGGCGCCCAGCGCCGCCGCTCCCCGCAGGAAGGTCCGGCGACTGCGGCGGCACCTCAGGAAATCGTGCATCTCCTGGGGCGTCATGTCCTTTACGAATCGGTCCGGGATTTCCCCGTAAGGGGTTTCCATAAACTCGGACGGTATCTTAAGAAGTGCTGCCGGCAGCAAGTTTTATGCAATTTTCCAAGCGTCGTGATCACTCGCCGGCCTGCACGTTCGCGGGCAAATCGGGTTCTTGGGCGCGACGGTTCCGGTCAATTCCTGGCGAGGCACTATTAGCGTGTGCCAACCACTAATTATATGATTTAAACGATTACTTACGTGATTTACGCAATGGCTCGGCGATCAGCAATTGGTCACCCAGGGCCACCAGCGGGTCTTCGCCGATGCCGAGCATGAACGTGCCCTCGTGCACGAGTCCCAGCACGAGCCCGGACCGCTCGTCGCGTACCGCGCTGAGCAGCTTGCCGACCGTGGCCGCGTCGGCGGAGATCTCCGTCAGGCTGTGCTGGTTCGACTCCACTAGCTGGGAGAGCATGTCTCCCGCGTGCGGCGCCTCCAGGGTCTTGGCCAGCGCGTGCGCGATCAGCTCCTCGGCCGAGATGGTCTGCTGGACGCCGAGTTCACGCAGTGCCTCGCGTACCGACGGTGCGCGAACCAGGGCCACTATCGGCAGATCCGGCGCCAGCTTGCGCAGCAGGACGGCACTGACCAGGACGTCGCTGTCCGTGGCTCCTGTGATGAGGGCCTGCTGGGCGCCCTCTGGCCTGGCCGACCGGAGGACTGTCGGCTGCGTCGGGTCGCCGCGGACGACGTGCACCTCCGGGCGCACCTTCACCGGGTCGGCGTCGGCGACAAGCACGACGTGATCGCCGACAGCGACGAGCTCATCAAGTATCGCGGGGACGGTCGGGGCCATCCCGACGACGATGCGGTAGGCCCCCGCGGGGAATTCGTGTCCCATCGCCAGAATCCTCCGTAGTCCGGCCGCCGCGGCCGCGCCGGTGACAAGCGCGAAGACCGCGGCGAGCAGCGGGATAGTCGTCAGCATGGTCGCGGAGGCCACCACCCTGCCTGCCGCGTTGTGCGGAATCACGTCGCCGTAGCCAACGGTCGTCGCTGTCGTGATCGCCCAGTACAGCCCCGTCGTCAGCGGATAGCCCTCGACGTGGGCGAACAGCGCGCCCCAGATCAGCGCGCTGGCTACGGCCGCCGAGAGCAGGACCGCCACGTGCCGGCGGTGGCCGGCGCCGAGGACGCGGACGAGAAGCACGAGCATGCCCCATCGTCTCGCAGGATCACTGCTGGCAGGCGCCGGATCGGGGTGTTTCGCCAGGCTTATCGAAAAGCCCCTGCCCGGCGAGAGCCGTGCCGCCGGACTCGGCAGCCGCGGGCGGCGCGATTCGCGGTACCGCTGCCGGCATCAATGGACGTTAATCAGCAGATTCCTGGTCCAGACCAGCACGACATCGGTGCCTACGTAGTAGGTACGGACCGGCTGGCCGAGAGCTGCCTGGATAGGCGGGTCCCATGGATACGGCGTGCCCGGGCCTGGCGGCTGGAGCACGACGAAGGTCGCGTCATGCGCACGGGGGTCGTACCACGACGCGTTCCTCTCCCAGTCGCCCGGGCCCAGTACCTTGCCGTGGATCGGCACCACCTGCACCCGGCCCCCGCTGTCGACGGTCGTGCTGGCGGACTGCCAGTAGCCGCTGAGCCCGTAATCGAGCCGGTGCGCGGCTAGCCACCCGGCGAGCTGCTGGTTCTGCGCGGCGGCGGGCGGCAGGACGACCTCCCGGCCCAGGCTCAGCGCCACGCCGATCCCCACCAGGGCCAGCGCGGGCAGCAGCCTGGCCCTGGCGAGCGGCCCGGCGAGCAGGCGGCCGGCCAGCGCGGCGCTGAACGGCAGCACCGCGGTGAACTCGCGCGCGCTGTGCGGGCCCGCGACCCGCGTGCCGGTCAGGTAGGCGGCCAGGGTGATCATGATGGCCATCGCCAGCACCTGCGTGATCAGCTCGGTGGCTGCGAACAGCCGCCGGATCGCCAGCCAGGTCGCCGCCGCGGCCAGCGCCAGGCCGACCAGGTGCGCGACGGCGAGCAGGCTGACCAGGCCGAGGTTCTGGCTGAAGAAGTTCGCGCCGAAGAGCAGCAGCAGCCCCTGGATCGTCATCAGGATATGACGCGGCATCTGGTCGTATGCCGTGAAGCTATGGCCGATCGGCTGGACGGCGAATCCGCCCCGCGCGGCGATCAGCGCGAGTACCGCTTTGGCAACTGCGGCGGCGAGCAGCGCGGCGGCGATGAGGGACAGCTCCAGCCAGCATGACCGCAGTGGCCGGCCGTCACGGATCCTCGCTTGATAGATCCGGATAACGCATACCGCTGTCAGCGGCGCCACGGCGATGACCAGCACAATGCTGTCGGCAATGGTCGCCCAGGCGAGCAGTATCCCGGTGGCGACGGGCACGTACCAGCGTCGCGGAGCGCGGTCAAGGAGCAGCCAGACCAGCAGCACAGGGACCGCAGTGCCGACATGGTCCGGTCCCAGCAGCAGCACGTAGACACCGTCGCCCAGCTGCGGGGCCAGCATGATGCCGACCGTTATCGCGGCCCTGGCCACGGCCTCGCGGCCCGTCGCCCCGCCCTTGGCAAGCCGCGCGGCCAGCAGCACCAGCAGGGTGTAGGTGATGGCGCCGCCGATGTGAACCACGTCGGGGCTCAGCCCGCGGATCAGCTCGATCAGCGCGTACTGCGGCAGCTCGGTCGTGTAGAAGGAGACATCCGACAGCACCCAGCCGCGCAGCAGCGGGTTACCGTGCAGCATGTCCCATGCCTGCAGCACGTTCGACGCGCCGTCGGAGTCAACCGCCGCCGTCCGCGACAGGTGCAGGTAGCAGGTGAAGAGGGCGAGCCCGGCCAGCGCCCAGGCCGACAGCGCCGCGACCTGGAACCGGCTGGGGCCGCGCAGCCTGGGCAGGCTGAACCGGCTGCCGCCGGACGGGCCCTGCCCGGACTGGCTCTGGCTCTGCCCGGACGAGCGCCGGCTAAGCCAGCCTGGCTTCAGCCGGCCATCGCCCGGCCTGGCGGCAGTAGGCGGGGTGCCCAGCGGCTCTCGGGTAGAGGTCATGGTGCCCGGCCAGCATGCTAGCCGACGGCTCCGGGATGACCGCTGAACTCAGCCGATCTGCTTGACGTCCGACGCGACGATAACGCCGTCGTCGACGGTGTACGTGCCCTGATAGGTAATGACGGCGCCGTCGGTCTGCCGGGCGGCAAGCCGGACGGTGACCGTGTGGCCGTTCACCGACAGGATGGTCAGGGTGTCGCTGGCCGTGCTGGCGAAGCCCTGCACGAAGGCCGCGTACGAGGGTGAGCTGCTCCGCCCGCCGAGACTCCACGCCCGGGCGTAGTCACGCGCGTTGATCGCCGCGATGTACGCCGAGACCGTCATGGCCGGGCCGGCGGAGTTCGCCGGGTTGGTCGCCTTGCCGGGGCTGCTAGTGCTGCTCGGCCTGACGTGGCCGGCCGGCTTGACGTGGCTGATCCGTTTGCGGTAGCTACCCGGGCCGGAGTGGCTGCTCTGGCCAACGTGGCTGGCGTGCCTGCCGTTAGCCGAGCTGCCCGGGTTGCCGGAGTTAACCGGGCCGCTCGCAGCTGGCCGTATCCCGGCATGCGGGGAAGGCGCCGCGCCGCCGCGCAATGCTAAGAAAATGGCACCCGCAACGGCGAGGATCACCACGAGAATGGCCGCCGCGATGACTGGTGAGCGGCGCGGCGGCGCGGGCGAATAAGGCGCGAGCGAGTACGGCGCGAGCGAGTACGGCTCCGGCGCGGGCGGCTCAGCCGAGTAGGGCTCAGGTAAAGCCGGCTCGGGGGTATTCGGCTCGGGGGTATTCGGCTCGGGGGCATACGACTCGTAAGCGGCAAGTCTCCGCCGGGCCAGCGCTATCTCCGCTCCGGCCAGGCCAGTTGCCATCAAGCGCGCGGACTGCAGGCTGGGGCCCGCAGGCGCTACCCCCGGGGCGACCCTGGGCTCCGCCCGCGAGGCGACGACGCCGGGCTCGACATGCGGGGCGGCGACCCTGGGCTCAGCCCGCGGGGCGGCGACCAAGGGCTCGGCCCGCGAGGCGGCGACGCCGGGCTCGACATGCGGGGCGGCGGCTTCCGGCGGATCAGCCGGTGGCTGCTCGCTCGCGTCCCGTTCGAGCCCGCACGCCTCCAGCAGGTCCGCCGCGAACTCGCGGCAGACCTGATAGCGATCACCTGGCGACCCGGCCAGGGCCCGCGCCAGGACATAATCGATCTCCGGCGGCAGGTCCGGGCGCAGCAAGTTCAACGACGGCGGCGACTCCGCGGGCCGGGCCGGACCGGACCCGGCATCGCCTTCCCGCCCGGACGGGGGCCGCTGGCCGGTCAGCATCTCGTAGGCGGCACGCGCCAGCGCATCAAGATCGCCGCGATCATCGACCTGCCGGCCGCTGAGCCCGAAATCAGAAAGGTAGACATGATCCGGACTCGGGCTGTCAGCCGCCGCCGCGGCAAGGAGCATGCTGGCCGGCCTGACATCACCGTGCACCAGGCCGGCCGCGTGCGCGGCGTCCAGCGCGGACGCAACCTGGGCGATGATGCGGGCCACGCGTGCCGGGTCCAGCGGGCCGAGCCGGCGGATCAGGGTGCCGGCGTCTCCGCCGCCGGCATACCGCATGGCGACGAACAGCACTCCGCCTGCTTCGCCGGCCTCGAAGACCGGGATGATGTGCGGATGGCCGATGGCCGCCGCCGCCCTTGACTCCCTGATGAGCCGCTGGCGGAACGGATCGCCGCGGGCAATCCGGGGCGCAAGGATCTTCAGCGCGACCCACCTGTCGAGCCGCACGTCGTACGCGCGGTAGACCGCGGCCACGGCCCCCGCGCCGACCTGCTCCCGTAGCACGTAGCCGGCTATCTGCGCGCCGACCTTAAAATCATCGGATACGACAAGGGCTTCGTCAGCCACCGCGCCGCCAACGCTCGCCGGTCAGCCCAATTCCCGATATCGCTATTAACAAAGGCATCGTCCTGACCCTAGGTTCACTCGGTGACGGGGGAATTGGTGAGCGCAATTCAGTATTCACACCGCCGGCCGTGGCCTGTCAACCTGGCGGCTGGTCCGCATACGGCTTCATCCGCGTGACGTGGGATGGTTGCAACCGGCACGGCCCTTGGCTGCGAAGAACCAGCAGAACCAGGAAACGCGGCCGCCAAGTGCCCGCGACGGCCAGGAGGAAACCATGCGGGACCCGCGCTCACGCCACGGTCGCTGCCGCGTGCACCGGCGGCGCGTGCCGCGGGCCGGCCTGACGGCACTGCCGGGTCCGGGATGACCGGGGCAGTCCGGGCGCAGCCCGCCTACGGCATCGGCGCGCTGGCACGCCGGCTCGGGATCGCACCGGCCACGCTGCGCGACTGGGAACGCCGGTACGGCATCGCGCCGGGCGGCCGCACCGCCGGCGGCCACCGGCGCTACCAGGCCGCCGATGTCGCAAGGATCGAGCACATGCGGCGGATGATCCTGGACGGCGTGCCCCCGGCCGAGGCCGCCCGCGCCGCCCTGGCCGCGGAAGCGCTCGCCGAGATGCCCGCTGGCACAGACGCCGGCCCCGCCCTCGCCGCGGACCCGGCCGCGCCAGCGCTCGCCGAGGTCCCCGCGGGCATCGCCGCCGGGCCCGGCCTGGCGCCTGGCGGGCCGCCGGCGTGGGGCGCCGGCGGGCGCTCACTGGCGCTGCCCGGCAGGCCGCCGCTGGCCCGCGGGCTCGCCCGCGCCGCGCTGGCGCTGGACGGCCCGGCCATCAGCCGTACGCTGGACAACTCGCTCCGGGAGCACGGCGTCGTGGCGACCTGGGAGCACCTCGCCGTCCCCGTGCTGGCCGCGATCGGCGAGCGGCACGCCGCCACTGGTGACCTCGTCGACGTCGAGCACCTGCTGTCCGCGCAGCTGCTTGCGGCCCTGGCGCAGCGGGCCAGCCAGGCCTCCGCTTCGCGCAGCTCCCGGATCGTGCTGCTGGCCTGCGCCGACGGCGAGCAGCACAGCCTGGCGCTGTACGCGCTCGCCGCCGCGCTGGCCGAGCACGGCGTGCGGACGCTGATGCTCGGCGCGCGGACGCCGCCTGACGCCCTGGCTGACGCGATATCGCGCACCGGCCCGGCGGCCGCGATGATCTGGTCGCAGACGGCCGTTACCGGGGATCCGGCCCAGCTCGCCGGCATTCCCCGGCAGCGTCCCCCGCTGCGCCTCTTCGCCGCCGGCCCCGGCTGGCGGGCCGCCCCGCCCGGCGGCAAGCTGGTCGGCTCCCTGGCCGAGGCCGTGCGCGAGGCCCGCGCGGCCGTCGGCGCGGCCTGACCCGCCGGCGGCAAGCCCGGCCGGCTCCCTGCCGAGGCCGTGCGGGAGGACAGCGCGGCCTGACCCGCCAGCGCAGCTGACCCGCTGCCGTGCGCCGTCGCCCGCCCGCCCGGACGCTCAGGCGTGCCACCCGATTTGCGCTTGCACTCCGTTATGAATAGATTTTGAATAAGTTATTGACATCGCCGACCTTGCCCAACCGCACCGTCGGCGCCTGCGCGAAGGGCGGCGGCGATCGGGGTGCGGCAGCTCGAGCAGACAGCGGAGAGACAGGATGGCTAGCCCTGCCGTCCGGCCTGCGCCGGGTCACCCGCTTGACACCGCGGCCAGTTACGCCAGGCTCGGGCCGGTGCTGCAGTCCTACCTGCGGCGATGGGTGCCGCCTGACGACGTGCCTGACGTCACCCAGGCGGCCCTGCTCGACTTGTGGCGGACCAGGGAGCGCTACGACCCGGCGCGCAGCCTGGACGCCTGGGCACTGATGATCGCGCGCAGGCGGGCCATCGACTACCTGCGGGCACGGCCGCGCCCGGTGATGCCGCTTTCGGCGGTCCCGGACCCGCCGGGCCAGGACGGACGTGAGGTCGCCGGGCGGCTGGCGGACGCGGCGGAGATAGCCGTCGCCCTTGCGGCGCTGCCCGGCGCGGAGCGAGAGGCCATCGAGCTCGCCTACTTCGGCGGCCTCACCCAGCGGGAGATCGCAGCGCACCTGCGGGTGCCGCTCGGAACCATCAAGGCACGGACGGCGCGCGGCCTGCGGCGGGCACGCCAGCTGCTGACGTCCGCGCGCCGCCGTGAGGCGCTGGCATGAGCATGCGCAGCGTGCCGTCGGCTCCCGCGGCCAGCGCCGCCGGGCAGGCGGCGGCCGACCCGGCCGGAGCGCTGGCGGACGACGGCGTCGCCGCCGCATTCCAGGCCGGGCGGGCTGACGCGCTGGCGCTGGCCTACCAGCGCTACTCGCCCCTGGTCTACACCATCGCGCTGCGCTCACTCGGCGCCCGCGCCGAGGCCGAGGACGTGACGCAGCAGGTCTTCGTGTCCGCCTGGCGCAGCCGCGGGACGTTCGAGCAGCAGCGCGGCGGGCTGGGCGGCTGGCTGGTCGCCATCACCCGCAACAAGGTCGCCGACGCGCTGCGGCAGCGGCGGCGCGAAACCGGCGCGCTGCGCACCATGGCCGGTCCCGGGGCGCAGCCGGCCCGCGCCGACCCGCCTGACCAGGTGGTAAACCGTATAGTGCTGACCGACGAGATTGCCCGCCTTGGCGAGCCGGCGCGGCGCATCATGACCCTCGCGTTCTACGCCGATCTCACTCACGAGCAGATAGCCGGCCTGCTCCGGCTCCCGCTCGGGACAGTGAAGAGCCACATTCGCCGCAGCTTGCTGCGGCTGCGGACCAGGCTGGAGGCCGACGGTGTCTCACCTGGAAGCTGAGTCCCTGTCCCTGCGGGCGCTGGGGGAGACGGGCGGCGCGGCGCCGGAGGACGCGCACCTGGCCGCCTGCGCGCACTGCCAGTCCGAGCTGCGGCAGCTGACCGCGGTCGTCGCGCTGGCCCGGCGGGCGGATGCCGGCGACCGCCTGGCGCACCCGTCGCCCGAGGTGTGGGCCCGCGTCGCCGCGGCAGCACTCGGCAGCAACGGCTCCGCCGCCGGGGCGGGGGCCGGTGCCAGCGCTGATCCTGCGGCCGCCCGGGACCGCGGGCTGCCCAGCCCGGCTCCGGCCGGCCGCGCAGCGCGGCACCGGACCTGGCGTGCCTGGCTGCCGCGCAAGCCGCTGGCCGCGGCCCTGGCCGGCACGGCGGCCGGGCTGATCATCGGCGCGGGATCGGCCGTGGCCATCCACGAGCGAGATGCCGGCCGCCATCCGGCCGTCGCCGCCGGCACGCGGGTGGTCGCCAGGATCGCGCTCAGGCCGCTGCCCGAGTTCCCGCAGTGGCGTAACGCCGCCGGCCTGGCGGTGATGGAGGCCACCTCCCGCGGCCCGCTGCTCACGGTGCGGCTCAGCGCGCCCAGGCTTCCTGGCTTCTACGAGGTCTGGCTGCTGGCCCGGAACGGCGTCAGCATGATCTCGCTCGGCGACCTGGACTCCGCCCATTCCGGCGAGTTCAGCATGCCGCCCGGCGTGAACCTGCGGAACTACTCCCGGATCGACATCTCGCTGCAGCCCTACAACGGCAGCCCGGCGCACTCTCCGGCCAGTGTCGTCCGCGGTTCGCTGCCCCGGTGAGGCTGCCCCGGTGACGCTGCTCCGGTGACGTCGTTCCCGTGAGGCGTGTTCCCGTCAGGCCTCCCCGTGAGGCCGCCCATCGCTTCGGCCACCGGCCGGTCACCCAGCGTGAAACCTGGCGAACGCTGCATCCGTGCTGCCCGCTTTGCCGGTAACTCAGCAGAGCGGCCGCGCACAGAGCGCGGCCCGAAGGGAGACGACATGCGATCGTTCACGCGCCTGGCGGGCGTCCTGGCGGCGGCCGGGCTGTTCATTGTCCCGGCGGCAGCCTCGGCGTCCGCGGCCACTGCCCAGCCGGCCGGCCGGGCGGCGGCTGCCGCGTCGGTGCACCTAACTGGCGGCACCACCCGGGTCAAAACCGCGCCCGGCATCGCCGTGGCCCTGCTGAAGGCCGGGATCGTGCCGGTTCCGGCCGGCCGCGCCAGCGAGTCAGTGGTCAACCGTGACGGCCGGGTAGCCGTCCGGTTCGACTTCCCGGTGACCGGCGGGCACGTGTCCCTCAGCCCGCTGGGCGGCTCGATCCACCACCGCGGCGGGATCGAGTTCATCAATATCGCCAACGGCAAGACGATCACGGTGGGCAGGTTCCACATCAGCCTGACGGACGCCGACCTGACTGGCATCGTGAACGGGAACCCGAAGGTGCGGGTCCCGCTGTTCTGGGTGAACCTGTCGCACGCCCACCTGAACGCCGGCCAGACCAGCGTCCGCGCCACGGGCATCGAGCTGAACCTGACCAGGACCGCCGCGAGCGCGCTGGACTCGGCGCTCGGCACCTCGCTGTTCAGCAAGGGAATGGAAATCGGCACGGCGAAGACAGTCCTGCGGTTCTGACGCCCGCAGATCAGTCACTCGCGTCCGGTGGTCCCGGGGCGGTTTAACGCCCCGGGGCCGGGGCGGCAGGCCGGAGGATGCGGCAGGCCGGAGTATAAGGTGACTGCTCAATGACGGGACAGGGACTGACGGACGCCGGGATCACCCGCATGCGCGCGGTGATGGCCGGCCATGTCGAGCGCGGCGAGATGCCCGGCCTGATCACCCTGGTGGCACGGGGACCTCACCGGCATGTCGAGGTGATCGGCACCGGCGCGTTCGGGGACACGGCGCCGCTCGGCCGCGACGCGATCTTCCCGATAGCGTCGCTGTCGAAGCCCGTCGCCGCGGTGGCGGCGATGATGCTCGTCGACGACGGCGTGCTGAGGCTCGCCGACCCCGTCGAGGAGTTCCTGCCGGAACTGGCCGGCCAGCGGGTGCTCCGCAGCATGGACGCCGACCTGGACGACACGGTGCCGGCGGTCCGCCGCCGCACACGCCCGAGGAGTGGATACGCCACTTCGGCACGCTCCCGCTGATGCACCAGCCCGGCGAGCGGTGGATGTACAACACCGGCGCGCAGGTGCTCGGCATCCTCCTCCAGCGGGCGGCGGGGCAGCCGCTTGAGGACCTGCTCGGCGAACGGCTCTTCGGACCGCTCGGCATGACCGACACCGCCTTCAGCGTGCCGCCAGCCAAACGCGGCCGGTTACGGCTTACCAGCCCGACCCGGAGTCGGGCACGCTGACCGTGCTCGACAGTCCCGAGAGCAGCTACTGGGCGGCGCCGCCCGCGTTTCCCAACGCCGCCGGGTGGCTGGTATCGACGATCGACGACTTCTGGCCCTTCGTCCGGCTGCTGCTCAATGGCGGCACGCACGACGGCCGCCGCATCCTGTCGGAGGCGTCGGCCCGGCGGATGGTGACCGACCAGCTGGCGGGCGCGGCACCGTTCCTCGACGACGGCACCAGCTGGGGACTCGGCCTTGCGGTTCCCGCCGCCGGCGCGTCACCGGGCGCCATGCCTCGCGGCTTCGGCTGGGACGGCGGCACCGGAACCACCTGGCGCTCCGATCCCCGCACTGGCCTGACCGGCATCCTCTTCACCCAGCGATCGATGATCTCACCTGCGCCGCCACAGGCCTTTACCGACTTCTGGCGAACCGCGGATGACTGCCTGGCCGGCTGACGACGCCGCGAGCGCGGCCCCGCGAGGCGCGGCGCCTCCGGCGTGGCTCTGCCGCGGGACCGGCCCATCACTATGCGTTATCTCGATCACTGAACCAGCGGGCAGGTAGCAGCCGTGAGAATGGTCATGGAGACAACACGGCGCGCGCGACCGGACTGGCGGCGGCTCGGAACCCGGGTAGCCGGGGCCGGGCTGCTCGCCGCGACCGGGGCGATCCACCTTGACCTGTACGTGACCGGCTACCGGTCGATCCCGGTGATCGGCTGGCTGTTCCTGCTCCAGGTGATCGCCGCCTTCGGCCTCGCCGCGGCGGTGCTGGCAGTTGGCGGCCGGCTGGCCGCCGCGGCCGGCGCCGGGTTCGCCGCGGCGACCCTCGGCGGCTACCTGCTATCAGTATGGATCGGCCTGTTCGGGTTCAGGGAGGTCCGGACGACCGCCGGGATCGTCGCCGGGGTGATCGAGGTAGCCGCGTTCGCCGCGCTGGCCGCGGCGGCCCTCTCCCCGGCCGCCGGCCTGCGGGCGGCCGGGCCGGGTGCCCGGTGGGCCGCCGCGGGGGTTTCGGTCGCCGCCCTGGTGCTGCTCGGCGTCGCCGTCGCCGGGGCGGGCGGCCCGCGGTCCTCGGTCGCTGGCAGCCTGGGCACGGCGAGGATCGGCGGCGTGACCGTGCTCACCAACGCCAGGGGGTTCACGCTGTACTGGTTCGCGCCCGACACACCGGCCAGGTCAAGCTGTTACGGGACGTGCGCCAGCTACTGGCCGCCGGTCACCGGCACGCCGACCGCCGGGCCGGGCGTGACCGGCCGGCTGAGCACGATCATGCGGTCAGGCGGCGCGACGCAGGCCACCTACGACGGGCATCCCCTCTACACCTACATCGCTGACACCGCTCCCGGCCAGGCCCGCGGCAATGACATCGACCTGAACGGCGGGCTGTGGCACGAGGTAACCGTCCCCGGCTGAGCCGCGCCCGCTCAGAGCCGCGCGGCGCCCAGCGCCGCCCTTGAATGGACGCGATGCGGACGGCCCGAGCCCCGGCTGAGAGACTGGAACAGGGAGAGTTCAGGAGGTTACTTATGACCAGTCCGGCCATGGCGGCAGCCGCGGGAACCATCGAGATTGGCGGCGACCTGGTGGTGCGGCGGCTGGGCTTCGGCGCGATGCGGATCACCGGCGACGGCATCTGGGGCGAGCCGCCGGACGCGGGGCAGGCCCTCGCGGCGCTGCGGCGGGCGGTGGAACTCGGCGTGAACTTCATCGACACCGCAGATTCCTACGGCCCGGAGGTCAGCGAGCGGCTGATCGCCGATGCCCTGCATCCCTATCCCGACGACCTGGTCATCGCCACCAAGGGCGGCCTGGTACGGCCAGGCCCGGGCCGCTGGGATGCCGACGGCAGGCCCGAGCACCTGCGCGCGGCCTGCGAGGGCAGCCTGCGGCGGCTGCGGCTGGACCAGATCCCGCTGTACCAGCTCCACTCGCCCGACCCTGGCGTGCCGCTGGCCGAGTCGCTGGGCACGCTCGTGCAGCTCAAGGACGAGGGCAAGATCCGGCACATCGGGATCTCGAACGTGTCCGAGGCCCAGTTGCGCGCGGCGCAGCAGATCACCCCGGTCGTGTCCGTGCAGAACAGGTACAACGCGGCCGACCGCAACTCAGAGTCGATGGTGGACACCTGCGAGATTGAGCAGATCGCGTTCCTGCCGTGGGCGCCGATCCAGCAGGCGGACAGCAACCCGGCGGTGGCCGAGGCGGCGAAGCGGCATGACGCCAGCCCGCGGCAGATCGTGCTGGCCTGGCTGCTGGCGAGATCACCGCAGATACTGCCGATCCCCGGCACGGGATCGCCCTGGCACGTCGAGACCAACATCGCGGCCGCGTCCATCGAGCTGAGCCCCGACGAGGTCGCGGCCATCACCCAGGCCGGCTAGCACACGGCAGCCGCGCCGCCCGGCAGATAAGCGCGCCGCAAGGCAAATGAGGTTGCCAGCGGCTTGCATACTCAGTATCATCCTTAGCATGCTACGTGATCGAGGAATGTCATGAGCGTCCGGCATGCGCTGCTGGCGCTGCTCAGCGAAGGGCCCAAGTACGGCCTGCAGCTGCGCGAGGAGTTCGAGGCGCGGACCGGCGAGGTGTGGCCGCTGAACATAGGCCAGGTGTACACGACGCTGCAGCGGCTCGAGCGGGACGGGCTGGTGGAGTCCGACGGCACCGGGGACGACGGCCCGCAGAAGGGCTTCCGGATCACCGCCGGCGGCGAGCAGGAGCTGGCCGGATGGCTGCGAACGCCGCCAGATCTGGCCTCTCCGCCCCGCGATGAGCTGGTCATGAAGGTACTGGTGGCGGCTCGGGTGCCCGGCACCGACGTGCACGAGGTGATCCAGGTGCACCGCCGGTACCTGGTGGAGCTGATGCAGCAGTGGACGCGGATCAAGGAAGCCGAGGCCGAGTCCGACCTGGGCCTGGCGCTTGCGGTGGACGCCGAGCTGTTCCGGCTCGATGCGGTCATCCGGTGGCTTGACTCCGCCGACGGCCGCCTCAAGCGCGCCGCCGCCGATCCTCCCCGGCCGGTTCCCGCCGCCTTGCCGAGGCTGCGGCGCAGAGTGGGAGCGCGGCTGTGAGCGCGCTGGAGCTGCGGGGGGTCACGAAGACCTACGGGGCCGGGGCGGGCTTCGTGCAGGCACTTCGCGGCATCGACCTGACGGTCGAGGCGGGGGCGATGGTAGCGGTGATGGGCCCGAGCGGCTCGGGCAAGTCCACGCTGCTGACGATCGCCGGAAGCCTGGAGGACCCGACCAACGGGGAGGTGCTGATCGACGGCACCGTGCTGTCCGGGATGTCGCGTAACGCCAAGGCGCGGCTGCGGCGCCGCTCCGTCGGATTCGTCTTCCAGGAGTTCAACTTGCTGCCCGGGCTGACCGCGGCGGAGAACGTGTCCCTGCCGCTGGAACTGGACGGCACGGGCGCCAGGGCGGCCCGCGCGGCCGGGATAGCGGCGCTGGAAGGACTTGGCCTCGGCGACCGGGCGGCCAGGTTCCCCGATGAGCTGTCCGGCGGGGAACGCCAGCGGGTGGCGATCGCGCGCGCGGTGGTCGGGGAGCGCCGACTGCTGCTCGCCGACGAGCCGTCGGGCGCACTGGACTCGGTGAACGCGGAGGAGGTCATGCGCCTGCTGCACGAGGCGTGCAAGCGGGGCGTCGCCGCCGTGGTGGTGACCCACGACGCGCAGCTGGCGTCGTGGGCCGACCGGGTGGTGTTCCTGCGGGACGGGCGCGTGATCGACCAGACCGCCCCGCCACCCGGCCCCGAGTCGCTGCTCGGTGCCGCCCCGGGGGGACGGCCCCCCGGATCCCACCGGCTGCCGGGCGAGGGCCCGTGAGCACCGCGCTGCGCGAGCGGCCTGCCCGTGCCGGTGCCCGGGGCGGCGGCGTTCCGGCCCGTCGCGCGGTGGTCCGCTGGGCGTGGCGGATGTTCCGCCGCGAGTGGCGCCAGCAGCTGCTCGTCCTGGCGCTCATCATTGTCGCGGTGGCCGCCACCTTCCTCGGGGCGGCGGTGGCCACCAACTCGCGGCCTGCGGCCACTGCGGGCTTCGGCACGGCTGACGACCAGGCCACCTTCCAGGGGGCCGGACCGCATCTGGCCGCGCAGATTGCCGCGCTGCGGCATCGATTCGGCCGGGTCGACGTCATCGAGAACCAGACCATCGCCATCCCCGGCTCGATCAATGCCTTCGACCTGCGCGCGCAGAACCCCCGCGGCCCGTTCGGGCAGCCGATGCTCGCACTGGTCAGCGGGCACTACCCCACGGGACCCGGCCAGGTGGCGGTGACCAGCGGCGTGGCGTCCGCGCTCAGGCTCACGACCGGGGACCTCTGGCAGCAGGGCGGGAAGGCCCGCCGGGTCGTCGGCATCGTCGAGAACCCGCAGAGCCTGCTGGATGAGTTCGCCCTCGTCGTACCGGGCCAGGTCAGCGGGCCGGCCCAGGCCACCGTGCTGTTCGACGCGCCCGGGGTGAAACCGTCGGCCATCGGCCCCACTGTGCAGACTCCGGCGTCAGCCGCGGCCAGCAACCCGATCAACCCCGAGACCATCACGCTCGCCTTGGCCACGGTGGCCATGCTCCTCATCGCCCTGGTGGCCGTGGGGGGCTTCACCGTGCTGGCGCAGCGCCGGCTGCGCTCGCTCGGCATGCTGAGTTCCCTGGGAGCCACGGACAAGCACATCCGTCTCGTCGTCCGGGCCAACGGCGTGGTCGTGGGGGTGGCCGGCGCGCTGATCGGGGCCGCGGTGGGCCTGGCCGCCTGGCTGGCGTACCGGCCGAGGCTCGAGTCCGATGCCCATCACGTGATCGGCGTGTTCCAGCTGCCGTGGCTGGTGATCGTCGTGGCCATGGTGCTCGCCGTGGTGGCCACGTTCTTCGCTGCCTCCCGGCCGGCCCGGTCCGTCACCAGGATGCCCATCGTGACCGCCCTGTCCGGGCGACCCGCTCCGCCGAAGCGGGTGCACCGCTCGGCGGTGCCGGGTGTCGTTCTGCTGGCGGTCGCCGCGTTGCTGTTCTGGTACACCGGCAAGAGCAGCAACGGCGGCGGAGCGCCCGAGCTTGTCCTGGGCTTCGTCGCCCTCATCGCGGCGGTGATCCTGCTGGCCCCGCTGTTCCTGACGACGCTGGGCAGATCTGGCCGGCATGCCCCGATCGCGGTGCGGCTGGCCCTGCGCGACCTGGCCCGCTACCGGGCCCGCTCCGGCTCAGCCCTCGCCGCCATCAGCGTCGGTGTGCTGATCGCCGTCCTGGTCTGTGTCCTGTCCGCGCAGCGGTTCGGGAACGTCCTCGACTACGCCGGGCCGAACGTGGCGTCGAATCAGATCATCGTCTACACGCCCGACGGGCAGGGTAGAGGTCCGGGCGGCAGGCCCGGCCAGCCAGCGGCCACGGGCACGCCGCAGTCGTGGGCCGCCGCCGCGCGCGGCATCGCCGCCGGGCTCGGCTCGCGCGACGTCATCCAGCTCGACTCGACGAGCGCCACGCTCCAGCACGCAGCGGCGGGACGCCAGTTCTCCGGGCAGCTGTACGTCGCCACACCGTCACTCCTCCGGGCCTTCGGGATCACGACGTCGGAGATCGATCCTGCGGCCGACGTCCTCACCATGCGGCCCGGGCTGTCCGGCATATCCAAGATGCAGCTCGTCGACAGCTCCAGCATCGGCCCGAAGGGCGGCGGCGGCCCGCCGGGCGGCGGCCCCGGCGGCCCGAGCCAGCAAGCATTCCCCTGCCCGAAGAGCAGTTGCCTGGCCAGCCCGGTGATCCAGGAGATCAGTGCCCTGCCGTCCGGCACGTCGGCGCCCAACACTGTGATCACTGAGCACGCCATCCGCCAGCTCGGCCTGAGTACCAGCCCGCAAGGCTGGCTCATCCAGGCCCCGCACCCGCCCACCGCCGCGCAGATCAGGAACGCCCAGTCCGCCGCCGCGGCGGCGGGCATGACCGTCGAGACCAGGAACAGCATCCCGACGTCGGCGGAGATCATCAACTGGGCCACCGTCTTCGGCGTCCTCCTGGCGCTCGGCATCCTGGCCATGGCCGTCGGCCTCATCCGCAGCGAAACCGCCAGCGACCTGCGCACCCTGGCCGCCACGGGGGCGAGCAGCCTGACCCGCCGCACCCTCACGGCGGCCACCGCCGGCGCTCTCGCCCTGCTGGGCGCGGTGCTCGGCACGGTGGCGGCGTATGTTGCCGCCATCGGCTATGCCTGGGACAACCCGCTCGACGGCCTGTCCGAACTGTCCAATGTCCCCGCCAGGAACCTGCTGATCATTCTGATCGGCATGCCGCTCATCGCGGCGGTGGCCGGCTGGCTGCTCGCGGGACGCGAGCCGCCGGCCATCGCGCACCAGCCGATCGAGTGATCATGCACTGGGTGCGTGACGGCCCCGTACCGGGCGCTTGATCGTCTCGCGCTCCATGTCGGTATCCGGGCGGGCGACCGCGAGGTAGGCAACACCGATGACGATGGCAACCAGGGCTACCGCGGCGGTGGGACCGTCACCAAGGCCAGCGCCGCTGATCGCCCTGGGCTTGCTGGCGTAATCAGCGAACGAGGCACCCAGCGGGCGGGTGACCACGTAGGCGAACCAGAAGGCAACGACCGAGTTGAGCCGGAAACCCCACCTGGCGACGGCCGGAATCATGATGATCACCGCGAAGGTGATGCCGGAGGCCAGATAGCCCAGGTGCAGGGCGGTCGCCGTGAAGTCCCCGAGCGCGGTGCCCAGGGCGAACGTGGCGAAGACCGTGGCCCAGTAGTACAGCTCGCGGCGGCGCGTGGTGATGCTGTGGATCGACAGCGTGCTCTCGCTGCGGTGCCACTGCCAGAAGATGGCCGCGAGCACCACGGCCCACAGGAAGGTCGTGCCGGCATAGGGGATGCCGACGATCAGGTGCATCGCGTCGGCCACGCCGGTGCCGAAAATCGCGATCGCCAGCGCCAGGAACCAGTAGGCCGCGGCGGCGTAGTGGCGGGTGCGCAGCTGTAGCCACAGGGCGGTGACGAAGATGAGGACCTCGACCACCCCGGCCAGCAGGTCGCCGCGGGTGGCCAGGTAGTCCGACGTCGCCTCGCCACCGGCCGTGGTCAGAAGCTTGACCACCCAGAACAACACGGTGATCTTCTCGGGCACCTTGGTCCCGAGGGGCTCGCGGCGGGGGCCGCTGCCGTTAGCGCGCACAATGCTGTCCTCTCTGGTGCGATGCTGTCATGCGATGCGCCAGGGGAGCAGATAGGGTTGCCCGCTTTGGCGGGCAGGCTGATGGCTTGAACAGGGTACCTTCCCGGTGATCGCTCGCGGTTGCGGCCCCGAACCTGGCGAGGTCGGATGGCCTGGCGACCTGACGTCGGCCCCAGCATGGCATGCGCGCGGCCGGTCACCGCAGCTGCTCGCTGATGCCGGGCCGGACCAGGCCCGATTCGTAGGCGATGACCACCGCCTGGGCGCGATCGCGCAGCGCGAGCTTGTGCAGCACCCGGCTGACGTGGGTCTTGACCGTCTCCTCGGTGATCACCAGGCGGCCCGCGATCTCCGGGTTCGACAGCCCTTCGGCCAGCAGCCGGAGCACCTCGGTCTCGCGCGGAGTCAGCTCGGCCACCGCCGGAGTCGGCTCGGCCACCGCCGGCGACGGAGCGGGCGCAGCCGGCCGGAGCCGGGCGAATTCGCTGATCAGCCGCCGGGTGACGGCCGGGGCCAGCAGGGCCTCGCCGGCCGCGACGACCCGCACGGCGTCGAAGAGCCGCTCAGCCGTCACGTCCTTGAGCAGGAATCCGCTGGCGCCGGCGCAGAGCGCGTCGTAGACGTACTCGTCCAGGTCGAAGGTCGTGAGAATGATGACTCGCGGCCCGCCGGTGGCGGCGGTCAGTTGCCTGGTCGCCTCGATGCCGTCGGTGCCGGGCATCCTGACATCCATGAGGATGACGTCCGGGCGCAGCTCGCGGCTGATCCGCACCGCCTCGGCACCGTCCGACGCGGTGCCAAGCACGGTGAAGTCCGGCTGAGTATCCAGCAGCGCGGCGAAGCCAGCGCGGACCACCTCATGGTCGTCGGCCACCACGATGCTTACGGACGCAGCGGGCCCGGTCACCGCCCGGCCTCGGCCGTCGCCGGCAGCGTGGCCTGGACCAGGAAGCCCCCGCCGGGAGCTGCGCCCGAACAGAACTCGCCGCCCACGGCCGCGGCTCGTTCCCGCATGCCGAGCAGGCCGTGCCCTGCTGCGCCGGGCCGGGCCGGCTCGGCGGCCGGGCCGGGCCCGTTGTCGCGGATCCGGACGTAGAGGGCCTCGTCGGCGAAGCGGAATTCCACGTCGACCGCCGCGCCGGGCGCGTGCCGCCGGGCGTTGGTCAGCGCCTCCTGAACGATGCGGTAGGCAGCCAGCTCGACGCCGGGATCCAGGGTCGTCAGCCAGCCGCTGACGATGAGCCTGGCTCCGATTCCCGACACATCCCTGGCCTCGTCGAGTAGCTGGTTGAGCTGGGCGAGCCCCGGCTGGGGCTGGCGGTCGGCGGTCACGACGCCGCTGTCCTCGCGCAGCACCCCGAGCAGCCGTCGCATCTCGGTCAGCGCGGCCCTGGCCGTGTCGCCAATCGCGGACAGCTGCTGCGCTCCCGCCGCCGGCATCCCCGGGGTGGCGAGCCTCGCCGTCTCGGCCTGCACCGCGATCATGGAGACATGGTGCGCGACCACATCGTGCAGCTCGCGGGAGATGCGGGCCCGTTCCCCGCGGGCGGTGTTCTCGAGCACAGTACCGGCGAATGCCTCCGAGGTGGCGGTCTGCTGAACCGCCAGGCTGCGGGACTGGAGAGCTGCCCCGGCGCAGGCGGCCAGCGGGCCAAGGCCGGCCGCCAGGATGGCCAGCACGGTCCCACCCGATGCCGACCCGGTGGCGTGACCTGCCGCAGCGACCAGGGCGAGGGCGAGGAAGGGGAGGGTGAGCCCGGCGGCCAGCAGCTGCGGCCCGCGGCGGCCGAGCCGGTACAAGATGATGACCTGGGCGATCAGGCCGGCGATCGTGAGCAGCCGGAAGGCACCGAGTGATACCAGGTTGGCCGCGCAGATCGCGGTCGCCGCGACCGCAGGCCGTTCCCAGCAGAAACCGAGCGGCAGGGTGGCGGCCAGGCTCGGGAGCACAACCACAAAGGAGGCGAGCAGCCACCCGGAGGTAGCCACGGCCGTCAGCGGGCCGCTCGAACTGCCCGCGCTCTGGCTCACCGCGGTCGCGATGCCCTGACCGGCGGCGAGCAGCGCGAGTAGCACTGCGGCCAGCAGGGGCGCACGGCGATCCGCGGCGACTCGCCGGACCGTGTCCGCCCCGCGATCCGTGTCCGCCCGGCGATCCGCGGCCGCCCGCCGCGGCGGGGCAGCGAGGCTGCCGCCCCAGCGTGCTACTCGGCTCATGCGTGCTATTGTCGCCGCACCCGGCCGATCCTGGCGTCCCCCTGGATGCGCATCCTGGCATCCCCCGTGCGAGGGATGCAGGCCGGGTCACGTCCCCCATGCCAGCGGCGCAAAGACGGCTCCGCGGCGGGACGACTCTGGCCAGCAAGAACCCTAGCGTTCGTAGCATGGAAGCAACCATCGAAGTTACCGGCCTGCGGAAGCGGTTCGGCTCCACGCTGGCGCTGGATGGCATGTCGTTCATCGCCGGCCCAGGCCAGGTCACCGGGTTCGTGGGACCGAACGGCGCCGGGAAGTCCACCACCATGCGGGTCATACTCGGCCTGGATGCGCCCGACCAGGGCAGCGCGCTGATCGGCGGCCAGCCCTACCCGAGGCTTCGGCGCCCGCTCAGCCACATCGGCGCGATGCTGGATGCCGCCGCCCTGCAGCCGGGCCGCACCGCCCGCAACCACCTGCTGTGGCTGGCTCACTCCCAGGGCCTTTCCGCCAGGCGGGTCGATGAGGTGATTGAGCGAGCCGGCCTGACCTCGGCCGCACGGCGCAAGGCCGGCGGCTTCTCCCTGGGCATGCGCCAGCGGCTGGGCATTGCGGCAGCCATGCTGGGCGACCCGCCCGTGCTGATGTTCGACGAGCCGTTCAACGGCATGGACCCCGAAGGCATTGTCTGGATGCGCGGGTACCTGCGCTCGCTGGCTGCCGAGGGCCGGGCCATGCTGGTGTCCAGTCACCTGATGAGCGAGCTGCAGGACTCCGCCGATCACCTGGTGGTCGCCGGCCGCGGCAAGGTCATCGCGGACACCAGCGTGGCCGAGCTGATCGCGGCCGCGTCCGGCGACCGGGTAACGCTGCGGACCGGCTCGCGGTCGGAGGCGATGACGGTGCTGGCGCACGCCGGCGCCACCGTCGCCGCCACCGGCCGCGACACGCTGGCGGTGACCGGCCTGGCCGCCGAGCAGGTCGTCGCCCGGCTGAGCGAGGCCGGGGTCGGGTTCTGGGAGATCTCGGCGCACCGGGCCACCCTGGAGGAGGCCTACATGGAACTGACGAGGGACGCGGTCGAGTTCCGCGCGCAGCCCGCAGCGGAGGAAGTCCGATGACCGCGACCATCACTCCGTACCGCCCGCCTCAGCAGGCCGGACGGGCCGGCTTCGTGCAGTTGCTGCACGCCGAGTGGACCAAGTTCCGCACCCTGCGCGGCTGGGTGATCGCCGTCGTCATCGCTGCCGCGGCGATCGCCGTGGTCGGGGTGCTGCTGCCGCACAGCGGCCAAAGTCACTGCGGCTCCCGGAGCGGCGCCGCGTGCCTGGCGCTCCTTGCCACCGGACCAGGCGGCGAGGCGGTCAACGACAGCTACTACCTCGCCGCCCAGCCGCTGGCCGGCGACGGGAGCATCACCGTCCAGGTGACGTCGCTGACCGGCCTGGTGTCCTCCGGCAACGGCGGTTTCGCTGGGCCCGGCAGTCCTCCGCCGGGCACCCTGATCCCGGGCCTCGTGCCGTGGGCCAAGGCCGGGATCATCATCACCGGCAGCACCCGGCCCGGATCGGCCTACGCCGCGATGACGGTCACCGGCAGCCACGGCGTGCGCATGCAGTACGACTACACCAGTGACATCGCCGGCCTGCCCGGCTCGGTGTCGGCGGCCTCCCCGCGCTGGCTGCGGCTGACCCGCTCGGGCGACGTGGTCACCGGATACGACTCGGCCGACGGCAGGGGATGGACCGAGGTCGGCGTGGCGCGCCTGGCCTGGCTGGCCGGCACCGTGCGGGCGGGCATGTTCGCCACCTCGCCGCTGAACTTCACGCCGAACTTCCCGACCTACGCCGAGCCGGGCGGAAGTTTGTCCGCCAGCCTGGCCACGGGTGCCTTCGACGACGTCCACCTGCGCGGCGGCGCGCCGGGCGGCCGGTGGGCCGGCCAGCACGTGGGCACCATCGGCGCGAACTACGACGGACCGCGGATCGGCTTGCGCCAGGCCGGCGGCCAGTTCACGGTGACCGGTTCCGGCGACATCGGGCCGGTTGTCGCCGCCGGGACAAACAGCATATTCATCACCGGAACCCTCGCCGACCATCTGTTCGGAGTGTTCATCGGGCTGCTCATCATGATCGTCGTCGCGGCCATGTTCATCACCATGGAGTACCGGCGCGGTCTCATCCGCACCACGCTGGCCGCCAGCCCGCGGCGCGGCCGCCTGCTGGCCGCCAAGGCGGTTGTGATCGGCCTGGCGACGTTCGTGCTCGGGTCGGCGGCCGCGGCGGTGGCCGTCATCGCCGGCAGCCGGATCGCACATGACAGCGGGATATACATACTGGCGTCCGGCTGGCCGATCGAGGCCCGGGTCATCCTGGGGACCGGCGCGATGCTCGCGGTGGCGTCGGTGCTGGCGCTGTCCATCGCCGCGATGCTGCGCCGTAGCGTCGCCGCCGTCGCCGCCGTCGTCGTGGTGATCGTGCTGCCGTACATCCTCGGCGTCTCCGGGGTGCTGCCGGCCAGCGCGTCCGAGTGGGTGCTGCGGGTAACCCCGGCCGCCGGGTTCGCGGTCGAGCAGAGCGTCCCGCAGTACCAGCAGGTCGTCGGCCACTACGGGCCGCCCGACTACTACCCGCTGGCGCCCTGGTCCGGCTTCGCCGTGCTGTGCGTCTACGCCGCGGTCGCCCTCGGCTTGGCGGCCTGGCTGCTGCGCCGCCGGGACGCGTGAGGTGCGGCATGAACCAGACGATGACTCAGGCAGGAACCAGACGATGACCATCGCACGGCACAGGCTGCCGCGCCCGGCTGGGCCCGCCCGCGCCGGGCCCACCCGGGCCGGACTGCCCGGCGCGCTGCGGGCCGAGTGGACCAAGCTGCGAACCGAGCCCGGAACCGCCTGGATCCTGGCCGCCATCTTCGTGCTGACTGTCGCGGTCGGAGCCGCGACCGCGGCGGCCACCAGGTGCGGCGCTGGCACCGGGTGCGCGATCGACCCCACCAAGGTCAGCCTGACCGGGATCGAGGTCGGCCAGGCCGTCGTCGCGGTCCTGGCCGTGCTGGTGATCAGCGGCGAGTACAGCACCGGCATGATCGCCGTGACCTTCACCGCGATGCCGCGGCGCTGGACGGTGCTGGCCGCCAAGGCAGTGACGCTGACCGGCCTGGTCCTCGCGGCCGCGGTGGTCGCGGTGGCGGGGAGCCTCGCGGCCGGGCGGCTGATCCTTACCGGCAACGGCATCACCGCCGCGCAGGGCTTCGCCGTCGTGTCGCTGGCCCACGGGCCGACGGTCCGGGCGGCCGTAGGCTCGGTGCTCTATCTCGCGCTCGTCGGCCTGCTCAGCCTGGGCATCGCCACGATCGTGCGGGACTCGGCCGCCGCTACCGGCACGGTGCTGGGCGTACTGTACGTCCCGCCGGTCATCGCCCTGTTCCTCGGCAGCGAGCCAGCCTGGCAGCGCTGGATCGAGCGGTACACGCCGGTGAATGCCGGCCTGGCCATCCTGAACACCACCGGGCTGCGCCACCTGGCCATCAGCCCCTGGGCTGGCCTCGGCGTGCTGGCCGGGTGGGCCGCGGCGGGGCTGCTGGCCGCTGGCCTGCTCCTGCGCCTCCGGGACGCCTGAACCAGTTTCGCCGTTGCCGTGGTCCACGGAACCGCCCTGACCGCTAGTTGCGCGCGGATGCGCAGGGCTGTTGCCAGCCGGATTGCGCCCAGACCCGGCGGGAACTCAGGCGACCTCTGCACGTCATCTGGGTAAAGTCGTGCTGTGCCAGAGTTGCAGCGCCTGCGAGCCGACCATGCCCCGGCGGTCCTCGCCTTCGAGCTGGCCAACCGCGTCTACTTCGCCGCCTCGGTCTCCGACCGCGGTGATGAGTTCTACGATCGGTTCACCGAGCAGCACAGTGCCTTGCTGGCCGAGCAGGAGGCCGGCATCGGCGCCTTCTACGTACTCGTCGCCGAGGACGGCTCGGTCCTTGGCCGGTTCAACCTGTACCGCTTCGAGGATGGCACCGCAGAACTCGGCTACCGGGTCGCGCAGCACGTCGCAGGCCGCGGCGTGGCGACCGCGACCGTCCGGGAGCTGTGCGGTCTGGCGGCGGCGCGATACGGGCTGCGCACGCTCAAGGCGGCCACCTCCCGCGAGAACGCCGCGTCACAGAAGGTGCTGGCCAGGGCTGGGTTCATCCCGGTCGGCCCGGCAGACCCGGCCGACATCGGCGGTAAGCAAGGCACCTGGTATCAGCGTGACCTGGTGCAGCCCGTTTACGGACAGGGGCGCTGACCTGCGGCTGCTAGGCAACGCTCCGGCGCAACTGCTCATCAGCGACAACGGCGGCCCATCAGCCGGCCGGCCGCGCCGGCGTGCGGCAACACGGCCGGGCGCTGGAGTGCCCGGCCGTGTTGTCCGTGCCAAGGATCAGACGGCGACGTCCTGGTAGGCGGGCGGCGCGCTGGCAGCGGCCATTCCGGTGGTGATCGGAGAGGGCATGAAGCCCTTCACGACCAGCCACGCGCCCAGCGACAGCTCCCAGGCAGCCACCGGGAGTGCGGCGAGCTCGGGGGAGCCCAGCTTGAAGCTGCCCAACAGCGTCGCGATGACGGTGCAGATGAGCAGGGGGGCTCCGATGAGCCCGATCACGGGAATGATGCGGGGCACGAGGCGGGACCGGTACAGCAGGGTGCCCAGCAGCAGTGCGTTGATGCCCGGCATGAGGCTCTGTCCGAGCAGGAACGCCCAGTTGTAGATCGCGACGTGCGTCGCGGCGGTGGTGACGAGCGCGGCCGCATGTGCTCCGGCCGCTCTGCCCAGGTCCTGTCGCAAGGTCACCAGCGACAGCAGGCTGAGGACGCCGGTGAAGATCATGCCGGCTTCCAGGACGCGGGCGGCGACAAAGCCCAGCGCGGCGCCCTCGTTCTGCCGCTTGACCACCGGGTACAGCGTGACGGCGGTGCCGATGCCGGCGAAGGCGACGATCACCTCGAGGAAGCCGCCCACGAGCACGCCCGTGTGGCCGCCGGAGCTGAGGATCCAGTCCCGGTGGTTCTTCACCGGGCCATAGAGGGCGAGTGTGGGGATCGAGATGAAAGTGATCAGGTAGAAGACGCCCGCGACGAGCGCGGTCTTCCTCAGTGAGGTCATCGGAGTGCCTTTCGTGATGGTCGGGCAAACGGTGATGCCGTCCTTCTCGTGCGTGCGGACAAGCCCGTCGAAACAGGTGCCTGGATGGCGTCCTCAGCCTGCGTGTACTGCCCCTGCTTTGCGCAGGGTCTGGTAGACGGCTCCGGCCAGGTTGGCGAGGTCGTCGTTGCTGGTTGAACTGTTGGCGGCGACCGCGATGAGCAAGCCGGTGCGGGGGAAGTACAAGTGCAGGACCCGGGCGCCGAAGGCCTGGCCTTCGTAGTCCCAGAAGACGCCGGTCTGGCGGGAGAATTGCTGCTGGACGCCGAGCCCGTAGCCGGACGCGTCGGCCAGGGTGGTGCGGCGGATGGGCTTGCCGGTGGCTTCGGACACCAGGGACATGAGCTGGTGCTGCTGGCGGGCCGGCAGGAGCCGTCCGAGGTAGAGGGCACGGTCCCAGGTGGTCATGTCGGCCAGTGAGCTGACGATGCCGCCAGCAGCCTGCGCCCAGGTCAGGGCCAGCGGGGGCATGCGCTTACCCAGCAACGACGGTGGCCCGCCGGCGATGTAGAA
>Ga0302324_100003439_pt1 | contig 35719 bp, 33 predicted proteins | sample Palsa_T0_1_FD_201949 | JGI IMG/M metagenome (GOLD analysis project Ga0302324, IMG submission 201949) | Peat permafrost microbial communities from Stordalen Mire near Abisko, Sweden - Palsa_T0_1 | ecosystem: Environmental > Terrestrial > Soil > Palsa > Peat permafrost | place: Sweden: Abisko...
GGCTGGAAAGATGGCGTCGAGACGCGGGCCCGCCTCGGGCCCGTTCGAGCCAACGTTGTAGGCCTCAATGCGATCGTCGTCCCCGCGCCGATCCTGCTCGTGGAGCGCGAGGTGCGGTGCGCGAATTGAGCTCACCGAGGGATTCTACCGACCTATGAACACTACAAGAAGTTGTGAAACCACAATCGGTGGTAACCACCGTCTCGAGCTAACTGTCTATCCAACCGGCTGGGATCGGCCTACCTATCGGGGCCAGCAATCATCGGCCCCGGCGCACTGGGCGCGGGGGGTGGGTCGTCGAGGAATTCAGCGGTTGGCACGAAGAAGAGAGTTCCGGTAACCGCTCTTGTAGCAGATGTGGTCCCGTCAAGCCCTGCCATCATGGTCTTTGTGGTCAAAGTCGAACGAACAGCAACCGGCAGACGCCGACCGCGTAGTGATGGCGTTGCCAACCAAGAACGCCTTCTCGCCTCAGCTGCCGTCGCGATCAGGCGGGAAGGTGCAGGGGTGCCGATGTCTACGATCGCGGCCGATGCTGGGGTCGGTGTCGGCACGCTCTATCGGCACTATCCATCACGAGAGACCCTCCTGGCGGCGCTGACTCATCGGTCCTTCAGGATGGTGCTCGGCGCCGCCCAACGCGCCGCCGCCGCCGACAAGAGCGCTATCGAGTGCATCCGTCGTTTTCTGGACGAAATCATCCAGCACGGAGCCGAGCTCGTGCTCCCCGCGCTCGGTGGACCTGTACCCGTTGATCAGGCCACCCTGGTCCTTAGAGCCGAGGTCCACGACACGCTCGACAAGATCCTGCGCCATGGCCGCCATGACGGCACCACCCGACCCGACCTCACCTCTTTCGACATCATCATGTTTGGGGCGATGATCGCGCAGCCACTCCCGACCGCGACCCACTGGAAGCGGACTGCTCGACGGCAGGCAGCCATATTCCTCGACGGCCTCGCCACCCTCACGGCGGCCCCACCCCTGAGCAGAAGAAACGATTTGGGTACGCCGCGGGGCCGTTCCGCTGAGGCGACCTGAGACGAACCTCGTCGCAGGCGCTGTGGTTCACCAATGCCGGGAACAACACGATCGGGCGCATCACCACCGACGGGAGGACTGCGACCTACAGCTGAGGTTGCTTCTGCTCAATCAGGATAACATTCCTATGAATAGACGGGTTAGCTCTAAATACCCAGGTCTGAGCGGATCTTGTCGGTGAGGGCACTGGTCGATGTGGCGTATTTTGCGAGGATCTGAGTCCAGCCAGGAACCTCTTTCGCCGTTTCGGTGGCCACAGAGTGGAGGACGCTGATCAGCTTGACATCAACAGCAACCAGTGCTTTGACGTCGACCTCGGTTTTACCTTTGGCGCCCATCAACAAAAGATCATTGTCGGCTGTCTGGATCACCTTGCTAAACGGCAGAGCCGCCTTCGAGTAGACGATCTGACCACTAGCACTGTGATTGACCAGTGGGCCGAGGACAGTCCCAAATGCCGTACCAGCGCGGACCAATGTATTTGAAATGGCAGTAAAACGGCTCGCCAACTCGGATCTCGAGGGGCTTGATGCTGCTGCCCCGGTAGTTGAGAACAGAACACCGGCTGCAATTGTGAGTGCGGTTATCCTCCGGCGATGGCTCACGGTCATCCTTCCTTGGGGAAGCGTCCGGGTAGTCTACGCCCGTTTGGCAGTGAGCCCTTCTGTGATGGAATCGGCCGCAACCGCCCCGCCCGGCGAGTTCCGGGCGGGGCTACCCAAGATCAAGTCGTGCCTAACGCGGCGGCGACCGGGCGACTTGTGGCCGGGGAGCCGCCCCCACTAGTAACTTCCGCCAAGGCCGCCAGTCACCGGCTTGCCTTTTTGATGGCACCGGGTTTGCCCGGTCAGAGTTGCCGGCGAGCGTGCCGGGAGGCGATGGGGGCAACCCTGCGCACCACGAAGCCATCACCTCGGCGAAGGCCTCGTCGAGCAGGTCGGGGTCGGCCAACACCACCGCCCAGAACTCGTCGTCTACAACTGCGACGGTGCAGATCGCGCTCATGACCGGGGTTACACAGTGACGGGCTGGCGGTCCTCGGCCGTGGTCGAGATGACCTGACGCTCTGCCGTCTCCGCCATGGCGTGCTGCTCATCGACGGAAACGGCGATCTTGCGCGGCTTAGCCCGCTCGGCCACCGGGATCGTGAGGCGGAGCACGCCGCTGGTATATGCGGCTGTGATCTTATCGGTGTCGAGTGCGTCGCCTAGGATGACCTGGCGGCTGAACACGCCTCTCGGCCGTTCCGAGGCGACCAGCTCCACATCGGGACCGGTCGACGGCTTGCGTTCGGCCCGAACGGTCAACACGTTGCGCTCGACGTCCAAGTCGATGCTGGTCGGGTCGATGCCCGGAAGGTCGAACTCGACAATGAAGTCCTGGCCTTTGCGCCAAGCGTCCATGGGCATCGCCGCGGGGCGGGCGAGGGTCCCAAAGACCTGTTCGGCCACTCGGTCGAACTGACGGAACGGATCGGAACGAACAAGCATGACTTCCTCCTTTGTGCGCCGAGGCGTCCTTTCTCCGCCTCGGATCTATGGTGATAGCGATAAGTTTGTTATACCATGGTAACCATATCTAATGCAACCGGTGTCCGAGGATGTTCCCGATGACGCTTCCCAACGGTTCGATCGACCACCTCGATCCCAACCGAGGCGTCTACGGGATCTCCGTCGCCGCCGAACTCGTCGGCAGCGCCCCCCAGAACCTGCGGCTCTATGAGGCCCGCGGCCTGATCACCCCGGCCCGTAGCGCGGGCGGTACCCGCCGCTACAGCGACAGCGACCTCACTCGTCTCCTACAGATCGGCCAGCTTCTCGACGACGGGCTCAACCTGGCTGGCGTCGCCGCCGTCCTCGCCCTCCGAGCCGTCAACCAAAGCCTCCAAACCGAGCTCGACAATGCCCGCCACGAACCGCAACCAGCACGCAGACCAACTAAATGACCCCAGCACGTCATCGCCCAGTGCTGCGCCGAGCCCGAGCTCTCGACTACCACCTATGGCACCTGCTACGAAACCACGACGGCGTTCGCCCAGTGCGAAGCGGAGGCCGTAGCCGTTCACGACGGACACCAAGCTCCGATTCCCTCCTCCGGTGCCTGATCCCCCGTCGACACCGAGAAGACTCAAGTCGGCAACAGTGTTGCCGACGGGACAGGGAGACCTCTCGTCCGGGTCAGCGAATGTTGGGGCCGTTCCTCGGGACCACAGCAACGCCCGACGGTCGAAGGGTTTCGGAGAGCGTGGGAACGTGCCCGACCAAAAGAGCGCCGTAACCGAGACTGACTGGGTCGAGGCGCGGGCCCGGACGAAGCGGTCCTTGGCGCTGACTGGAGTCATCGCTATGGGCGTCATCCCGGCTTTGTGCGTTCCGGTGCTGCTGCTCACCGTGGTCACTGCGGCGGGAGCGGCCCGCTACCCGGTCGCCGCGGGGTGGATGTTCGTGGTGCTAGTTCCCGTGTGCTACGTCTGCTACCTGATCAATAACGGTCAGCAGACCAGGAGCGACTCGCTCGTGAGCAGCCTGACCCGTCAACAGGAGGTTCAGGTTCACCGTCAGGAGTTCGGGCGGCGACTGGCCAACGCGCTGGACATGGCGGAGGGAGAAGCGGAAGTCATCGATGTAGTGGAGCGGTCGTTCTCCTCGACACTGCCCGGGTCGCCCGTTGAGTTGCTCCTGGCCGACAACAGCCACGCCCACCTGTTGCGGATGGCGACGGCGTCACCGACTGGGATCCCACCGCGTTGCGGGGTCGACTCACCCGACCAGTGCCCAGCGGCGCGGCGCGCTCAGGTGCAGCAGTTCGATGACAGTGAGGACCTCGACGCCTGCCCGAAACTGAGGGGGCGGCCTGAGGGAGCGATCTCCGCATTGTGCGTGCCCGTGTCGATCATGGGCCGAACCGTCGGGGTAATTCACGCCACTGGCCAACCGCATGCTTCGCTAGCGGATGACAAGGTTGCCGACTTAGGGACCTTGGCCAGCCTGGCGGGTGCCCGGATCGGCCTGTTGCGGGTGATGGCAGAAACCCAGCTCCAGGCCGCGACCGACAGTCTCACCGGGCTCTTGAACCGGCGTTCGTTCGAGCAGAAGGTTTCAGCGGCCCGCGCCGGCACGGCGGTCTTATCGGTGGCCATGGCCGATCTCGACCATTTCAAGGCGCTCAACGACACCTACGGTCACGAGACCGGCGACCGCGCGCTGCGACTCTTCGCCCAGGTCCTCACCGCGTCGGTCCGAGCCCAGGATCTGGTATGCCGGCACGGAGGCGAGGAATTCGTCGTCGCCCTTCCCGGCTGCGCCGCCACCAGCGCCGCCCAGATCCTTGACGCCCTCCGGGCCCGCCTTGACGCCGCTATCACCGTCGCCGGCACCCCCGCGTTCACCGTCAGCTTCGGGGTCATCGAGGGCGCCGAGACAGAAGACCTGCCCACCCTCATCGCCCGAGCTGACGCCGCCCTGTTCCAAGCCAAACGCGAAGGACGCAACCGAGTCGTCGTCCATGACCCTGCCGGCGAGGCCATACCGCAGACGGCGGTCCCGTCGATGCTCCCCGCCCGTGTGTTCGGGCAGGAACGCGTCCCAGGCGTCGAAGGGCCAATTGCTGGGGATGCGCAGGGATCGGTGTCCGTAGGCGGAGGCGACAAAGCGTAGGAGCAGCTGCCTGCCGACCAGCTCCAAACGGGGCGACGCCTAGCTCGTTCATGTCACCGACATGTTCCATGCTGCCAGACCTTCGCCAAGCGCTGATGGAATTATTCGCACAAGAGTTAGCAAGATCCGCCAGATAGCAATGAGCTCAGGGCTCCTCGAGCACCTTGTGCCAGTACGGCCGAGAACATCTCAATGTACGGGCCGGTAAACCTGCGATCGTCTGCCAGGTCGCCAAAGACGTCGCGGTTCTGGAGGAACGCCAGCGGCTCGTCCACTTGCCGCCGGGCGGACGCGCCCAGGCGCTCAGCCCGGGAGTCGACGATCTCGATGGGCGCACCCTGTTCGTCGGTGCCCATGGCGTACCTAGCCCAACAGGCGATCGCCATGGTCGAGCATGGCACCGCCGCGGACGCGGCCAGCCGGTCACGCACAACCGGCAGAACGAACTTCGGTATGAGGTCGGAACTATTGGCACAGAGCCGCTGCACTGTATCGCGGATTTGGGGATTGGAAAACCGCTGGACGAGCTCGTGAATGTACTCATCGAGGTCGATCCCTGGCACGGGCTTCAACGTCGGGGCCGCCTCTTCGGACATATAACTGAGGAGGAACCGGACGAAAAGCGGGTCGGCCGTCACATCGTTCACGAGCCGGTAGCCTGCAAGGTAGCCCGCGTAGCACAGGACCTGATGGCTCGCGTTCAATAGCCGAAGCTTCATGAGCTCGTACGGCTCGACCTCATTTACGAGCTGGACGCCGACCCTCTCGAGCGGGGGCCGCCCGTTGCCGAAGTGGTCCTCGAGCACCCACTGAGTGAAAGGCTCGCACACGACTGGCCAACCGTCCTCGATGCTGAAGCGCGAAGCGATCTCGGCTCGGTCGGCATCCGTGGTGGCAGGGGTAATCCGGTCCACCATGGAGTTCGGAAAGTGCACGTGCTCGTATATCCAAGCCGCCAGTTCAGGGTCGCGCGCTCGCGCGAACGAGACGAAGGCTTCACGCGCAACGTGGCCATTGCCCTGGATGTTGTCGCACGACACGACCGTGAAAGGTGTGGTCCCGGCACTGCGGCGCCGGGCGAGCGCTTCGACCACAAAGCCGAAGACCGAAGCCGGTTTAGCGCCTGACCGCAGGTCCGCGCTGACTGCCGGTGTGGTTAGGTCGAAGGCCCCGGTCGCCGGGTCGATGCCGTAGCCGCCCTCAGTGATGGTGAGCGACACGACCCGAGTTCGGGGCGACAATAACGCCTCCAGGACGGCTTCAGGGTCGTCGGGTGCGTAGAGGTAACCCACGATCGAGCCGATCACCCGCGGTTGCCAAATGCCGTCAGCGTGCTTGAGCACGACCGTATAGAGGCAGCCCTGGCTCCACATCACGTCGCGCATGCGCACGTCGCCGGGCAGCAGCCCCACACCGAGGATCCCCCACTCGAACGCATCGCCTTCGCGAAGCAAGGTGTCGATGTACACCGCCTCGTGAGCCCGGTGGAACCCGCCTACCCCGAAATGCACGATCCCCGGTGTCACCAGGTCACGACGGTACGAGGGCACGGGGACATCGCTCGGGACCGAGGCGATTGTTGCAGGGCTCAGGGAGGTCATCTCACAGCTTTGCGCGTTGACCCTAAGAGGGTGGGATTTCCCCAGACCCGCGCACTATTAGCCGGGTAGGGATTATTTCGTCGGTCGTCGGTGAGACGTCACCGCTTATGCGGGCGAACAGCTTCCGCGCCGCGACTTTGCCGATGGTGACGACGTCCTGGGCCACCACAGTCAGAGCCGGTTCGAGTAAGTCGGCCAGCAGGAAGTCGTCAAAGCCCACGAGGGCGATCTGACGCTGCTTGCCCATTTCCCGGATCGCCTGCACGGTGCCGATCGTCACGAGGTTCTGACCTGTAAAGAAGGCCGTGGGAGGCTTTTCAGACGCCAGCATCTTCGTGGCGCGTTCGTAGGCACCGTCAATCGTAACGATGTCCTCGGCCACGATGAACTCGTCGACGGCGAGACCGGCGTCTTTCAATGCCGACATATAGCCCTGGTGGCGCTCCCGGGAGGTGGCGATCGAGCCATCTCCGCCGAGATAGGCGATGCGACGGTGGCCCACGTTGACCAGGTGCGTGACCGCCTCGGCACTGGCTTTGTGCGAGTCGGAGCGGACAGAGTCGGCCTTCAGGAGCACCGGCCCTCTATCGATGAACACGAAGGGGACCCCGGCCTCCTGGTCCCTCAACAGGTACTGGTGGTCATGGCTGGCGGGGGCAATTATCACTCCGTCAACGCGGTGGCGCATCATAAGCGTTACCAGCTCGTGCTCACGGGCGGTGCTCTCGTCGAGGCTGCCCCCCAGGACCGAGATGCCGCGCTCTGTAGCTACTTCTTCGATGATGCGGTAGATCGTGGCCGAGAACGGGTTGGACAAATCCTCGAGCAGCACACCAATTGTCGAGGAACGCCGGTCACGGCGGCGCAGTGCGACCGCGCCCGCGTGCGGCTGGAAACGTAGCTGTTTTACCGCCCTTTGGACCCGCTGGGCCATCTCCTCGTTGACGGTTGGTTCGTCGTTGATCACCCGCGATACCGTCTTCAGGCTGACGCGCGCCAGCGCAGCCACATCCTTCATCGTGGGTCGCGACATTTGCGGGTCGGGCCTTTGTCCCGAGCTCATCGCCTAGACCTCGACGAGGCGACCTTCAGTTCGAGACGCATAGCCGCGATCATGGTAGATGAGACAAGGTTGTCTCGCAACCGTTCCGCCCCTCTTTTGCCAAGTGTGGCAGGTCAACGACCGTTGACTACCTGGGCCAGATTTTCCCGGGGTGCTGTTGACAGGGTCAAGAGGCGTTGCTACCCTCTGTCGAGGCAACGTTGTCTGAAGGCCGCCGCACCTGGCTTGCCGCTACCAACACGAAGGGGAAGTGTAATGATCCAAAGAACACACGCGGTTAGATCGCGTCGCTGGAATGGGGCTAAAGCCCTGGTTGCTGCTTCAGTCGCTACAAGCGCACTCGCACTCGTCACCGTCGGGGCGGCCGCGTCGGCCAATGCCTCGAGCCTGGGAAAGTACAACGTAGCCTTCGTCGTAGGCGCCGAAGCCGACCCGTTCTTCATCACGATGAACATCGGGGCCGAGGCCGCGGCCGCCAAGTACCATGTCAACCTCATCTGGCAGGGCAACCCCTCGGTCTACTCGCCCGCCACTCAAGAACCGATCGTGTTGCAAGTGACAGCGGAACTGCAGTCGCTCGGCGCCAAGAGCTCGGCCCTCGTGGTCGGCCCCACCGATCCCCACGCTCTGGAACCGTATATCGCCGACGCCGTTAAAGACGGCATCAAAGCGTTCAACGTGGACTCGTCGGACGCCAACCTCAGCGATGTCAGCGGCTTCATCACTGGCAACAACACTGAAGGCGGACAGGCGGCCGCCATCGCCTTGGCCCATTCCATGGGTTACACGTCAGGCAAGACCTACAACGTCGTCGTCGGCATGTCGAGCGCCACCTCGTCAACCGACGTGGCCCGCCTTGCCGGGTTCAAGGCCGAGATCGCGTCCAAGTACCCCGGCATCAAGGTCCTGGACGTCGGCTACTCCGAGTCCAGCCCCACTACGGCAGCTACCAACATCCATAACTGGCTGACGGAGTTCGGCCAAGGCAGCTCGAAAGCGCTGAACGGGATCTTCGCCATTGACGGCACCAACGGTGAAGGTGCGGCGGCGGCGCTGACCGCCGCTGGGCTCGCCTGCAGCGTGACGAAGTGTGGCGCGGGGCGCGTGGCACTGATCGGCTACGACGCCTACTCCACCAACGAGCCTTACCTTACCTCCGGTGTGTTCTCGGCTCTGATCGCCCAGGATCCCTACACCGAGGGCTACCAGTCGGTCGTCAACGCCCTGAGCGTGCTGAAGACGGGTCACCTGCCTGCTGGTGTCCAAAAGGTCACGACGCTGCCAAACGTAACGCTGCTACCGACTTCGTCCAAGGCCATGCTGGCCAAGTACGTCTACGCCACGGCGTAACTAGCACGTAGCACTCAGTAGTCGCCCTGCGTGCCCGCCAAGCGCGGGTGCGCGGGGCCTGCTGCCTTACCCTCCTCACGTACCGGCGTAGAATAGGATCCTGGCGTGTCGCTCTTGGCTGAGAGAAGTTCTACGGTCGCCGCTGCCGACGCTGACCGAGAGCCTTCTTTGGTCCGCCGTATCGTCGGCAACCAGCAGTTCATCCTGCTGGTTGCCTTCATAGTCCTCTTTGCTTTTTTCACCGAGCGCAATTCGGTCTTTTTGTCTGTTAGCGAGATCGGCAACAACGTCACCGAGTTTTGTACGCTCATCATGTTGGCGGTCGGTGAAACGTTTGTTATCGCTACTGGCGGGATCGACCTGTCGGTGGCATCGACAGCAGAGTTCGCCGGCATTGTCGCCGCCTTCGGGATGGAGCACTCGGCCAGTCACGGCCAGGCGTTCATAATCGCCCTGGGGACGGTCATCGCCTTGTTTACGGGGGCCTTCGTCGGGCTGGTAAACGCCCTCCTCATCAATGTGCTCAAGCTGGTGCCATTCGTGGCCACGCTGGTAACTCTCGGCGCCGGCGCCGGGATGTGCCTGGTGCTGACCGGTGGGTCGCCCGTGGACAACGACATCAATGCGATCGACATGACGAGGCCCTTGCTCGGGCCGTTTTCCTGGCCGGCCATGATCATTATCGGCATCACGATTATTTCTGGCCTCTATCTCCATCTGTCTCGCTTCGGCCGCTACACCTTCGCCATCGGCTCGAACCCGTTTGCCGCCCGGGCCGTCGGCATCAACGTCACCCTTCATACCTACTTGGTCTACATACTCTCGGGCATTTTGGCCGGGCTCACAGGCATGTACCTGTTCATGCAGCTGGGTTCGGGTTCCCCGACGTCAGCTGACGGTGCCGAGCTGACCGCTATCGCCGCCGTCGTCATCGGTGGCGCTCGTCTTACCGGCGGGTCAGCCCGCCTGACCGGCACCGTGCTCGGTGCTGCCATCTTGACCATTGTTTCGAGCGGCCTGATCATCATGAACGTATCGCCCAACTTCAACCAGGTTGCTGTGGCTATCTGTATCGCCCTGGCGGCGTCGCTGCAGGTCCTGCGCCGAGGGACGAGGAAAGAGGCGTGACCGCGACCGACGTCCGGGCCCCTCTGTACGAGGCCCGCCATCTCAGCAAGAGCTATGGCAGCGTACGAGCGGTTCGGGACGTAAGTTTGCATGTTTCCGCCGGGGAATTAGTAGGCCTGGTGGGCGACAATGGCGCCGGCAAATCCACCTTAGTGAAGATGCTGTCGGGCGTGTATGCCCCCGATGAAGGCGAGCTACTAGTTGACGGCATAGAGAAGCACTGGAAATCTCCACACGAGGCCATGCAAGCGGGGGTCGAAACGCTGTACCAGGACTCGGGACTGGCGCTCGACCTCACGATCGGAGCCAATGTTTTCCTCGGCCGAGAGAAGATGCAGCGAGGCATCTTGGGCAAACTTGGCTTCTTGAACCAAAGGGAAATGGACAAGGAGGCGGCGGAAGACCTCGAACGTACCGGGATCGCCGTGGCCGCGTCCAGACGTAAGGTAGGTCAACTGTCCGGCGGGCAGCGGCAGGCGGTAGCCATCGGGCGGGCCGTTGCCTGGGCAAAAAAGGTGATCATCCTGGACGAGCCGACCAACCATCTGGGAGCCCGCCAAGCGGGTGAAGTCCTTTCGGTAATGCAGGCCGCCCGGGACCGAGGGCTCGGGGTCATCTTCATTTCCCACACATTGCCCCATATCCTCCAGGTGTGCGACCGGATCGTCGTCATGCGCTTGGGTGCCGTCGTCCGTGATGCACCGACCTCCGCGTTCACGGCCGAGACCCTGCTGGGAGCCATTACCGGTCTCCACGTCGGCGAATAGACAGCAAGAGGGCTTGTGACACCGTGGCAGCACCTCCGGATAGGTCACGCGCCCCTCGGCTCAACCAGGCGCTCCTGCCGCAGCTGCCAGCTGCACTCGACGTCCCTCGCTACGATCGCGCCGAGCTGGCGACTGGGATCGTGCACTTCGGCGTCGGCCATTTTCATCGTGCCCACCAAGCCGTCTACGTCGACCGAGCTCTTCGCCTGGGCCCAGCGCGCGAGTGGGCGATATGCGGGGTCGGGGTCACTGGATCGAGCCCCTTTAAAGCCGCTGGGCTGGCTCAACAAGATTATCTTTACACGGTCAAGCAAAAGCTGCCGTCGGGTGAGGACCGCAGCCAGGTCATAGGCTCGATCACGGGCTACCTGACGGCGGCAAACGGACCGGCGGCAATCATTGCCCAGGTGGCCAACCCGACTACCCGCATTGTCTCCCTGACCGTCACCGAAGCCGGTTACGAGGTTCAGGCAAGAGGCGGGCTGCTGGGCGATGCCGGCGAGGGGGCGGAGGGCCCCAAAAATGGCTACCCGCCCAGCGCAGCGTGGATGGCACCGCTGCTCCGCGGGCTCCAGCTTCGTCGCAGTAATGGTTACGGCGGCCTGAGCGTCGTGTCATGCGACAATATCCAGGCCAACGGTCGAGTGGCCCGCTCGGCCCTATTGGACTTCGCCAAGCTCCACGATGGCGCAATGGTGCCCTGGATCGAGGAAGAGGTGGCTTTCCCTAGCTCGATGGTTGACAGGGTGGTGCCGGGCACCACAGCAGCGGACATCGCCTACCTCAACGACCAATTTGGGTACGTCGATGATTGGCCGGTCACCTGTGAGCCGTTCAGTGAATGGGTCCTGGAAGACGTATTTGTCGCCGGCCGCCCTCGCTGGGAAGAGGTAGGCGTCGAAATGGTCAGCAATGTCGAGCCCTACGAGGCTATGAAGCTGCGCCTGGCCAATGGCACCCACCAGGTCGTGTGCTATTTCGGCGTTCTCCTGGGCTACTCGTACGTCCACGAGGCCATCGCCGACCCCGACATCTGCGCGCTGGTGACGCGTTACATAGTGGAGGAAGCGGTGCCAACTTTGGCGCCCATCGCCGGTACGGATCTCGTCCAATGGGGGCTCACGGTGATCGAGCGCTTCGGTAACCCTCAGCTCCAGGACCCTCTGGCGCGCATCTGCGAGCAAGCCAGCGTCCGGCTTCCCAAGTTCCTCCTACCCGTGGTGGTGGACCAGCTGGGGCGACGGGGCCCGGTGACCGTCTGCGCCGCGGTAATCGCAAGCTGGGCCCGGTACGTCGAAGGTAAGGACGAGAGCGGGAAACCTATTGAGATCAGGGACCCTTTGAAGGAGAACCTCATTGCCGCTGCCAGCCGGCAACATTCACACCCAACTGCCTTTATAGAAAATGTCGCTGTTTTCGGCAACCTGGCTAAAGCGGCCGAGTTCAGCGCCCCCTTTGTCGAGGCCCTTGCCATTATCCACGGCCAAGGAGCACGCGCCCTATTGCAGCGCTTGGCCGCCCGCGACTAACGCGCTGATACGCGAGATCCGGAGCGGGATCAAGGGATCTCCTCGCGGGGGGTGTATTCAGTCGCTAGGGTCGGGTCCTCCGTTGATGTCGCCATCTCGTGGTTGTCGTGAAGATTTAGGTCAGCGGTCCCTTGTCCACGGCCAGCTAAGAGCCGTCAGGCGCCCGACGGGTACGGGCCCTGGCCGTCGGTCGCGGGGTGGTGCCGCGACGCCACGACGCGCCTCACGGAATTGACCACCGTTCAGACCGTCACGATGACCGCCCCCAGCTGTTCGGCGATCTGCTCGGCGAGCAGTCGTCCGTCACCAGCAGTCAGGTCGTCGTAGTGCGGATCGCCCGGGTGCCAGGCGCCCGGGTCGGTCGGAACACGGTCCCCGAATAGGACGAATGCGTCGCTGGTGACGGCCAGAAGGTCACCCAGGAGCAGCGAGTCGGCTTGAGCCAGCTCCACGATCCGCGATCCCCAGAGCAAGCCTGCCGGCGCCACCCCGCCGATCCGGCGACCGTGAAGCGCGACGGCCCACTCGCGGGTGCAGGCATAGTGCTCGGGGGTGGTCGCGACGAGTTGCGCCCGAGTCATCCCGACTCGGTCGAGCCCGTCGTCGGTGAGGTCGATGAGAGGGAGGGGCCCGGGCGAGCTGAGCGCCACAAGTCCGCGGGTAGCGAGATCGAGCGGCTCAGAGACGAGTCTCCTAGCCATCTCATGAACGCCGTGGAAGCATGTTTCGAGGAGGGCCACGGTCTGGGTCGCTGCCCCATACAGCGTGGGTACGGTGACACCGTCTACCACCAGCGGAGAGAAGCGGGCGTTCCCCGCTGGGGACGGGTTGAACAGGCTCGGCCAGTGCGGCCGCCGGTAAGCAGTATGGAAGGCGGCGCCCGGGGGAAGACGGGCGAGCCGCAACCGACGGAGGTCGACATCACCGACGTTCGGGACCGTACAAGATGCCGGGCTTAAGCACCCCGGCGCCGTCATGCGGCGGCTGCTGCCCGCTGTCGCGCTGCTTGGGCTACGAGCTGTGGCTCGGACGCGAGGAGAACGGCCGGGATTCGTCCGCCGACCCAGGCAGAAGGGGTGGCGAACCATGCCCAAAGCGCCCAGCCGTCTTCGCCTGCCTCATGAAGGAGGCGGATCGGTTCTTGGGCTGCCGGGCAGGGTTCCAGCTCTTCGTCTAGGAGGAAGGCTGGAACGAGCGTTTCTCCCTCGTGAGCCACGGTGAAGATGCGGTGAGCTTTGCGGTGGCGTGAGACCCATTGGCGGGCGTTGTTGGTCGTGGTGCCCCTGGCCCCGGCGATGCTCGCGGTAGACCAGGCCCCGTCGCGAAGAAGCGCGGCGCGGAGTGCCGCCAACCGGCGTGCCTGCTCAACCGTCGCGTACGGAACCGGATCGAGGTCTCCGAGCGACGGGCCCAAGACCTTGGCGAGTTCGAGCCGAGCTGCGGGGGCTCTCCGTCCTTGCAGCACGGCGGCCTGGAACATCCGGTAGACCATGCTGCGGACATCGGCCTCGGGTACGGCTGCGTCGTTAGCGACGTCCTCTAAAGCCCGCACCAGCAGAAGCGCTAACCTCTGCCGCTCGGGCGACAGCTCCATCAAACCGGTGATCATCGAGTAACTCTTTCCGGGTCCTGCCGTTACGCCCAATGTCGCTTTCGAACTTCGCTCCGCGCGCATTTTCCCGCGCCTACTCCCTTCCTCGTGCGTCCTGCTTCAATCCTCTGTGTCATGATTGTATCAGTCAGAAGTCTGTCGCGACAAGCGCGACAGTCTTACTCGCGATCCCGCCAGTCTTGGTCCAGGGAGTTACAGGACCCAGCGCTTTCGCGGTCAACCCGGCTTCCGTGCGGTTATGGCAGCGGGATCCTCTCGAACCGCTGCCGCCCGTGTAGCCGGTAGACGTCGAAGTCGTTGTCGAGCGTGAAGATCCTTCGTTGCCGGAGTTCCTCGGCCGACGCTACGAGGGTGGCGTCCGCGAGGTCCATGGGCGTGTCAGCGTACTGGTCGATGAGACGCTCGGTTCGTTTGATCGCCGAGGGCGAGAGGTCCGTGATCTCGAGCCGTCCCGTACCCACAAGGCGCCAGAGAGCCTGGTGACCTCGGGCACCGCCGGCCTTGACGATCAGGTACATCGCCTCCGTAAACGCGGGCCACGTCGTAACGAGCGGGAGAGCGAGCCTCTCGAGCGCATCTAGGCAGGCGCCGTGGTCCGGCTCGTCAGCGTCGATCAACGCGATTAGCGGGGGCCCTCAGATCGACGATGCGTCTGGGCGGGCCCGGTAGCGCTCTGCGAGCTCCGGGCTTTGGCCGCCGAAGGCCGAAAGGTCAGCGTCGAAGACGGCCTGCAGGAGGTCAGCATTCTCGACTCCGGGGGCACAGACCACTTCGCCGAGCTCGATGCCACGCAGGCTGGCGGTGACGACGTCCTCGGCCGACATGCGCGGGACGGCGCTCAGATCCATGCCCTGGCGGATGTGAAACTCGGTGGCCACGATGCCCGGGCAGACGACCTGAACCGTGATGCCTTCGGATGCGAGTTCCGCGTGGAGCTGCTGGGTCCAGGCGACCGAGTGGGCGAGCGTTCCGGTGTACACGGCGCGGCGTGGCATCTGCTCGGGGCCCGCTGGTCCGCTGAACGCGATCATCCCCGAGATGTTGATTATCGTCCCTCCGCCCCGCTCCAGCATGCCGGGTACGGCGGCTAGGGTCAGCAGCGTCGGGGCAAGCTCCTTCACGCGGATGAGCTCGGCCGCCATGTCTGCCGAGAGCCCGGCGAACCGCATGTAGTGGGCGACGCCGGCGTTGTTGATAAGCATCGTCAACGGGCGCGAGCCGGCCATGGCAGCGACGGCCTTGATCCCGTCGTCGGTTGCGAGGTCGGCCACAAGCGGCTCGACTGTGACCTCGTCGAGCGACTCCTGGAGCTCGTCGAGCCTGTCTTGCCGGCGGCCGACAATGATCAGGTCAAAGCCGCGCGATGCGAGCCTCTCGGCGTAAGCCTTGCCGATGCCGGATGACGCTCCGGTGACGAGTGCCAGGTTGGACATTGTGGTCCCTTCGGGTGGCGGCGCGCCCAAACATCGAGCCCGTACCGCCCAAACCTATGCCTTCAGCCAGCAGTCCTTGGTCGGTACTTTCAACTGCCCTATCCAGGACGAGCCTGATCAGCGTATGCCTCGTCCGGGATCAGGCCGCTTGGTTCGGAAATGCAGAACGACCCGGAAAAGCTCGCCATTGGCTCAAACCCAGCCGGCGCGACGTAACAGCGCAATGAAGCTTGGCTTCCGTGCGTGGTCCTCGACCATGCGGGCGAGCACCTGCCGGAACAGGACGGCTTCTCCCCCGCTCGCGGCCAGGTTCTCGATCCGCTTGAGAATGCGGACCGCGTCCTGGTACGCGCCAGCCTTCTTCGTCTCCACCAACGCCTCAGCGGCGCGCTCGTAAATCGGTATCACATCGAGCGGGTGTTCTGACGCCCGGGCGTGTGCCAACTTCATCCAGGTCTGGTCGTCGACGCCGTGGTGGTTCGCCACCTTCCACGCCTCATCCACCTGGCCCTCGTAGAGCAAGACATCGACGAGGACAGAAGCGTGCTTCGAGGCGCGAGACGGATCCTCTTCCGCCTCGGTCCAGGCGCGCAGCTCACCGGTCGCCCGATCTCTGGCCTCGGTCGGGTCGGACGAGCTCGTCTCGGCGATGAGCCGCCTGTAGCTGTCGACAGAGGGCCTTGCCCTGAAGCCCTGCCACCACAGGTCTTCGGCCGCCGGGTCGTCGCCGTCCGCCACATAAAGCGAAGCGAGGAACTCACGAAGGGGCTGGGTCTGCCAGGGGCGGTCTGCCATGGCAGTAAGGCCTAGGCGCGACCACCGGATAGCCTCTCCCCGCCTGCCGGCACCCTCCATCGCGCGGGCGACCTCGAGATAGTCATCGGACGCCCGCATCCGGTCACTCATTATCTCGACCAACTCGTCGGGATTGCCGCCGGCAAGCACTACACCGATCATCGCCTCGTTCGCCAAAAAGCGGTCGTGGCTCCAGTGGTCCTGGTCGCCGTTGTTCCACTTGCGCCACTTGGGCTCGACTGCCTTGCGGTACTCGCTCAGCCCCTTGGCCCCGAGCACCTCCCTATACGTCAGGGCAGCTCGGCGGAAGGTGCCGAGTTCGCCGTCCATTTCGAGTTTGGCCAGACGCCGCGCAAAGGCCACCGGCTCTGGCGAACTGGTGACCGCTGCCTCGAGGTGTAAGTCGGCAATTTTGCCGGAAATCCAGACGACTTCCCCGCCCGAATCGTCCACCCGACCCATCGAGCGCTCCAGTTTGCGGTAAGCCCGCTCGGCGAGGCCGAGCGCCTCGTCAGCGAAGCCCGAACGGACCAAGTCGCCGAGGCCGTCCAGTACCTCCACGATTCCCGCCGCCCAATCGGGAGCCTTGGCGTACGGGATGAAACCGCCGGTGCGAAATGCTGTGTCGATCCGCTTCGTCCACTGACCGACATCCACCGATGTTCCGCTCGCGGCCGTAGCGGCCGTCTCAATTGCCTGGGCCACCCGCGGATCACGTGCGGCGGCCAGGCGAACGATCTCCTCGAGTTGCTCACGGCCAAGCGTCCCTAGGGTTCCCACCAGATCGGACCTGCGGCCTCCCGACGCGCTTCGGACCAGGGCCTGCTCGTCCGGGTCGAGCAATTCGATGGCCAGCGCTGCGCAATGCTTGCAGAACTTGCCATCGGTCCCCACCGGACAGTCGCAGAACCAGGCTGGTCTGGTTCCGAACGTCAGTTTCACCCGGTACGGAACCGTGCCCCGAACAGTGGCGGCCGCCGTCGAACCCAAGCGGAGCACACCCTCGACCCTGCCCTGCTGCTGATAGAGCAGGGCCCGAGAGAATGTGGCGCTGCCGGCCAGCTTGACGATCTGGTCGCGGCTGAGACGCTCGTCGAGTTCCATAGCCCGAGCTTTAGGGGCCACCGCGATCAGCTCAGGACTGGCTCCGTAACGAGCACGCCATGCGGGCGGGCGACGATATCGGCCACAGGCGTGACGATCTCACCCCGTTCTGCCTGCCCCAACCTCTCGAGCACATGGTCGATGATCCGACCTTGCACGACGTTCTGAACAGACGGACGAACGAGACTGGCGTAGGCCCGGACCATCGCCGCGTAGGCAGCGACAAGCTCATCGTGAGCGGGGCTCCAGGCGCGAGGTTCGTTCACGGCTTCAGCCAGCACGGAGCAGGCGCTGGCTACGAACGAGAGCGGATCGTGGTTGCGCAACACGACAATTCGGTCGCTCATCGACTGTAGACACTACGCCGCTCCTGCGGTCCGCGTCCAAGGCGATACGCTCCCAAAGTACCGAGCTCTTCGCCGGTCCGACCTCTCGTTTCCGGTGCGCTTGAACGAGGTTTGTTGGCCGACACGTATCAAAGCCCTGACCCGGCTCAGCGCTCTGACCAGGGCTTTCGTGGTGGCGGGGGCTGTGACTGAGTGGCGGGGGCTGGATTTGAACCAGCGACCTCTGGGTTATGAGCCCAACGAGCTACCTGACTGCTCCACCCCGCTAATGGGACAGCATATCAGCTAGTCAGCGAGCTCCGACTCGGGGAGCACTTCATACGAGTTCATAGGCTTAGATGCAATATGGGTGTGTCTTCTCGGCGTGGTCAGGCGCTTCTCGGTGCTGGCGGATGGACGTCTGGGCTTGTGGCACACCGAGACAGGACAGGCACACCGAGACAGGACAGGCACACCGAGACAGGACAGGTACACCGAGACAGGCCGATTACGCCGAGGTGGGGGAGCCCACGCCGATGTAGATGCGGGTTGAGGCCGGCTCGTGGCACGACGAGGCAGAGATGCCACATCGCAGGTACTCAACGGCCCAGTACGGGGCGAGCGGCGGGGCCGGCTGATGTGGGCCCACGCGCCTAGGGGCGGGGAGAGCCCTCTCCGATCAGGAGGTGGAGATCTAGGCGGTGACGGCCGGCAGCCAGGACGGTCGGGTCGGCTCGTACGCGTCGATCTCGGCGCCGAACCTCAACGTGAGCCCGATGTCGTCAAGGCCCTCCAGCAACCGGTGTTGGGTGAACGGGTCGAGGGGAAAGCTCGCCTCGATGCCGGCGGCCGGCGCCTCCAAGCGCAGACGTTCGAGGTCGATCGTGATCTCGAGGGACGGGTCGGCTTCGACCGCCTCCAGCAAGGCCTTGCCAACCTCTGCGGAGACCTGCACGGGTAGGAGACCGGCTTTGGTGGAGTTGTTCCGGAAAATGTCGCCGAAACGGGGGGAAATCACCGCCTCGAAGCCGTAGTCCGTCAGCGCCCAGACGGCGTGTTCGCGCGACGAACCCGTCCCGAAATTCGGACCTGCTACCAAGATCGTAGCCCCGGCATATTCAGCCTTGTTCAGGACGAAGTCCCTATCGTCACGCCACTCCGAGAAGAGGCCCTGCCCGAACCCGGTCCGTTCAACCTTTTTCAGCCAAGAGGCGGGGATTATTTGATCGGTGTCGACGTCGCTGCGGTCCAGCGGGACAGCTCGTCCCGTGATAGTCCTTACCGGCTTCATTGCAGATCCTCCGGGGATGCGAAGTGGCCCGCGACGGCTGTCGCGGCCGCCACTGCGGGAGATACCAGATGGGTGCGGCCCCCACGGCCCTGGCGTCCTTCGAAGTTCCTGTTGGAAGTAGAGGCACAACGTTCACCGGGGGCGAGCTTGTCGGGGTTCATCGCTAGGCACATCGAGCAACCGGGGTTCCGCCACTCGAAGCCGGCATTGATGAATACGGTGTCCAGTCCTTCCTTCTCAGCCTGGATCTTGACTTGGCCCGAGCCGGGTACCACCAACGCCCGGAGCCCTGGGGCAACCGTGTGCCCTTCGAGGACGGCCGCGGCAAGGCGGAGGTCTTCTATGCGGGCGTTGGTGCAGGACCCGATAAATACTGTGTCCACCTTGACTTCTCGCATCGGCGTGCCCGCCTGGAGGCCCATGTAGGCCAAGGCGCGCTCGCCAGATTCGCGTGCCGCAGGCTCGGGAAAGCTCTCCGGGTCGGGAATGGCCTCGTCGAGCCGCACTACCTGGCCTGGGTTGGTGCCCCACGTCACGTGGGGCGCAAGGGAGCTCGCGTCCATTTGGACATGCTTGTCAAAACGAGCGCCTTCGTCAGTTGCAAGCGAGCGCCAGTCGTCCAGGGCGTCTTCCCAATCGTGCCCTTTCGGCGCGTACTGGCGCCCCTCGATGTAGGAAAAGGTCGTATCATCCGGCGCAACCATCCCGGCCCGTGCGCCGGCCTCGATCGACATGTTGCAGACAGTCATCCTGCCCTCCATCGACAGTGCCTTGATAGCCGAGCCGCGGTACTCGATCACGTGGCCGATCCCCCCACCGGTGCCGAGGCGGCCGATTATCGCAAGCACGACGTCCTTTGCCGTAACCCCCACCGGTAGGGCACCGTCGACAGTTACCGCCATGGTCTGCGGCCGTGCCTGGGGGAGAGTCTGGGTTGCCAGGACGTGTTCGACCTCGCTCGTTCCGATACCGAAGGCCAACGCCCCAAAAGCGCCGTGCGTCGAGGTGTGGCTGTCGCCGCAAACCACCGTCATCCCGGGCTGAGTGAGGCCGAGCTCGGGACCGATGATATGGACGATCCCCTGGTTGGCATCGCCCATGGCGAACAACCTGATCCCAAACTCGGCGCAGTTGGTGGCGAGCACCTCCATCTGGCGCGCTGAGATGGGGTCGCTCAGGGGCTGTCCGAGGCCGGTTGTCGGCACATTGTGGTCCATCGTCGCGACGGTCAGTTCGGGCCGGCGCACTCCGCGGCCGGCCAGGCGGATGCCGTCGAAGGCTTGTGGCGATGTCACCTCGTGGACCAAGTGCAGGTCGATATAGAGCAGGTCCGGTTCCCCGTCGCCGGAGCGAACTATGTGGCGCTGCCATACCTTCTCGGCCAACGTGGCCGGCGAGCCTGTGTTGCTCACTTCGCCTCCCTTGAGACCGGGTCGTCTCGCAATTGTCGCTGCCTCTCTCGGTCCTGACCGTCTTACTCTGACTCTCTTGCGGTTGGGGCTGTCCCACATTGTGGGATATCATCTCGTTATGAGAGACAGTGTACAGGGGGCTGGTTCGCTCGGCAAGGCCATTAGCGTCCTCGATAGCCTCGCAGCGGCAGGGCCTCTGAGCCTTGCCGGGCTTGTCGAGCGCACAGGCCTTCCTCGGGCGACGACGTACCGGTTGGCGACGGCCTTGGCGGCGCATGGGCTGGTCGAAAAGGGCGCCGGTAGCACCTACCGGCTCGGCGGCCGCCTTGTCGAGCTCGGCCGGCTCGCAGGACAGCGGCGCCTCGGTCTTGCCCAGGCGGCGGGTCCGGCCCTGGAAAGGCTGAGGGACAGGACGGGTGAAAGTGTGCAGCTTTTTGTTTCCGAAGGTGGGCGCCGGGTTTGCATTATCTCGCTCGAGTCGCCGCACAGCTTGCGCACGATCGTCGCGGTCGGGGCGTCGTTGCCGATGGACAAAGGTTCAGCGGGACGGGTGCTTTCTGGCGACCCCGACGTCTTGGCCCGAGGATGGACCGAGAGCGTCGAAGAGCGAGAGCTCGGTGTGGCCTCAGTGAGTGCCCCGGTCTACCTGGACGGTGCCGTGGTTGCGGCGCTCTCGGTTTCCGGGCCGATAGAACGGACAACCCGGTCGCCCGGCGAGCTTTACGGGTCCCTCGCCGTCGAGGCGGCCCGGGACGTTTCCGCTTCGCTGCGCTGATCGTTTGGGCTTATGGGCCTAACGCTGAGCCAATTTCCTGGCACGCGTCCACCAGCACGGGCAATAGCAGGTCGGGGGCTGCGACCACGACGTCGTGGCCGGCGTCGACCACATAGCGTCGTGCTCGTGGGATGAGCGCCGCGAGTGCCTCTTGGCGCCATGGCGAAACCGTCTTGTCTCGGGAGGTGATGATGACAGCGGCTGGCAGATCGAGGTCCGGCAGCCAACTACTGCTGTCATAGGCATTGAGCGCGGCGCCGGCCTCGATGAAGGTTGCCAAGTCCGACTTCGACCTCTCCGCCAACGCCCACTCCATGTAGTCAGGCTGAGCGGGCTTGCCCGCGGCGGTCGGGCCTATGCCTTCGGCACCGTCGCCCACGGCACCGCCACCCACGGCACCGCCACCCACGGCACCGCCACCCACTGCACCGTCGCCTACCGGCCCGTCGCCGACAAGGCTCTGGGTGCGGGTGCCTGCGGCGCGGTCATGGCGGGCTATTTGCCACTGGAGAAGGCCTTCTGCTGCGTCGGGGTACCTCCTCGAGCCGGCGGCGGCGATCCTGCTGACGACACGTACCACTGGCCGGAGGTCCAGGTGCCTTGCGAACGACGCTGCCGTCGCGCACAGCACGATCCCGCCGACCAGATCGCGATGGCCTCTTGCAAGCACCTGCGCGATGGCCCCGCCCATCGAATAGCCGACGACTATGGGCTTGTCCAGGGGGAATGTCTCTATCAGCTCCGCCAGGTCGTCAGCACACGCTTCGATACTGAAATGCGGCGCTCCCCGGCCGAGGCGGCCGTGGCCCCGCAGGTTCGGGGCGACGGTGTTGAAAGACTGCCCCAGGTAATCGAGAGAGCCGTACCAGTTGAGCGCTGCCGTCGCCATCCAGCCGTGGACGAGCAGCACCGCGGGCGCTCCCGGCGGCCCCGGGACCTCCCAGGCCCAGGTCGCCGGGGTGGCACCGCACCGCACCACCCGGCCTCCAATGCTGGGCGGGATGCCCGGCGGGATGCCGGGCGGGGTGCTGGACGAGGTGGTCGCCTCCGGACCGTGCGCTGCTATGCCGTCTCCCTTGGGGTTATGCGGCCTCGCTTACGGTCCGGCCGAGGTCGCCACCCTAATGCGCCAAGGCCTGTTCTGCGCTGACGGCACGCAGTTGCTCCTCCTGCCATGCGGCATGGCGCGCTTGCTGGGCAGGTGAGAGCCGGTTGACCTGGCCACGATTGAGGGAGGGGAGCCGCCGGCGCACGGACAGCTCCGTCGGGCCGGTCAGGCGGGCGAGCCCGAACTGGACAGTGCGGTTGATGGCCCGGACGAAGGGGGAGTGGCGCCCGCTACGGTCACCGAGGCCGAGCGACCGAGCCGTTTCGGAGAGGTCGAGGTCAAAGCCCGAAGGGCTGTACTCGAAGCCCGCTGCAAGCCGGCGCAGGAGCCAAACCGTGGAGGGGCCGAGGATACCCAACCAGTAGTCCTCGACATATGCCGAGCGCGGGTCGTACCCGAGCTGGTCGAGGACGTCGTCGGGCCAGGCGCGGACGTGGAGGACCTCAGGGGCAAAGCAAAGCTGCGGGTACATGTTGAACCTCCCAGGCGAGCCGAAGGTGGCAGGAGGGGGAAGAGGGATGCCGCTGAGCTCAGTATATTTCAGGATGTTTCAACGCACAAGAGCCCGTATGAGGCTCGACCAGCCCGGGCGTTCAGCCTCGGCTGGCCGCGTCGGCCTGGAACGCTGCGCGCTCCCCGTCCTGTCCTACGGGCTCTACGGGGATGTCTTCCGCCGCGATGTCTTCCACGGCGATGTCTTCGACCCGGAGGTCGCCGGGTGACTGCATCTCGGGTACCCGTTCGATCACCTTGAAAATCGAGGCGGCGATCCCCGGGCCGTCCAGGCCGAGCTGGCCGAGGATCCGGTCTGCCTTGCCGTGGGGGATGTACGCCGTGGGCACCCCGAGGCTGAGCACGGGCGGGCTCTGGCGGTTGGCGTTGAGGTCAGCGATGGCGTCGGCGATGAAATTACCCGCCCCGCCGTTGCGGATCCCGTCTTCGACCGTCACAACGAAGCTGTGCCGCCCGGCATCGGCGATCATGGCCGGGTCGAGCGGGCGCACCACCCTCACGTCCCATAACGTCGCCTCGACGCCCTCTCCGGCAAGAAGCGCTGCTGCTTCTTCGGCGGCTTCGACCAGCTTGCCGACCGCCAGGATGCAGACCGACCTGTCGCCTGTGCGGAGCAGCCTGGCGCACAGACCGCTCCCAACCTCGTCCGCTCCAACCTGGCGGGCAGCCCCCTTGGGGTACCGCACCACAGCCGGCCCTGACAGCTCCAAGGCCGTGCCCAACATGACCTTTAGCTCCTGTGCGGACGACGGGGCGAAAATGGTCATCCCGGGGATGTTCAAGCAGAGCGCCATGTCGAGGATCCCGTGGTGGCTGGGCCCGTCGTCGCCTGTGATGCCGGCCCGGTCGAGAGCGAAGACAACCGGCAGCCCGTGGAGGCCGACATCCAGGTTGGCCTGGTCGAAGGCGCGGCTGAAAAACGTCGAGTAAACGGCCACTACTGGGCGTAGCCCTCCCATGGCCATGCCCGCTGCCGAGGTTACCGCAGCCTGCTCGGCGATACCGACATCGAAGAAGCGATCGGGCCACCGCTGCTCGAAAGGCAGCAAGCCAGTAGGCCCGGGCATTGCGGCTGTAATTGCGACGACGTCCTTTCGGCGTTCTGCTATCTCGGTTATCGCTTCGCTGAACGCGAGCGTGTAGCCTTTAAGTGCCCTCGATGATGCGGTCGGGCCAGTGGCAGGGTCAAAGGAACCCGCGTCGTGCAAGCGTTTTTCTTCGTCTTCTTCTGCTGGCCCGTAGCCTCGCCCTTTTTGGGTATGGACGTGCACGACAATTGGGCCATCGTGGGTGGCGGCCTGGCGGAGTGCCTGTTCCAAACCTGCGATGTCGTGCCCATCGAGGGGGCCGACATAACGCACGCCCAGTGTCTCGAAAAATGCCGGCGGCTCTATGACCTCTCTTATCGCCGAATAAACACCTTGCAGGCTCGAATACGCAAGGTTGCCCACGCCAGGGAGCTCTCGAACGGCACCTTCGATGCGGCGCCTCGCGGAACTCACACCTGGGTGCAGCCTTATCCTGGTCAGGCTTTCGGAAAGCCGCGAGACGGTCGGGGCGTAAGAGCGGCCGTTGTCGTTCAATATCACGATTACGCGTGAGCCGCTGTGGCCCAAATTGTTGAGGCCCTCGTATGCCATACCGCCGGTAAGGGCCCCATCGCCAACAATTGCCACGACGTGGCGGCGGGGGTTGGCGCTGCGGGCCACCGCGGCTGCGAGCCCGTGGGCGTAACAAAGAGCTGTCGACGCGTGGCTGTTCTCCACCCAGTCGTGCACGGACTCCGCCCGAGAGGGGTAACCCGATAGGCCGTCAGCCTGCCGTAGCGTCGTGAACATCTCCCGGCGGCCGGTCAGCAACTTGTGGACGTAGGCCTGGTGCCCGGTGTCCCAGATCAGGCTGTCACGGGGAGAATTGAAAACCCGGTGCAATGCGAGGGTCAGCTCGACGACCCCGAGGTTGCTCCCTAGGTGCCCGGTGTTAGCGGCCGACACCGCTTGGACGATGAACTCCCGGATCTCAGCCGCCAGGGCCGCCAGTTGGTCCAGGTCGAGCCGGCGCAGATCGCTCGGGCCGTTGATCGTCTCCAGCAGCACCCCTCAAAGGTACCTCTTGTCTCCTGCTGGCGGTACTGCTCCCAGGGTGCAGCACTCCTACGGACGTTGCCGAGGGCCAGGTACCCTGGAGGGCACCATGACTGCAACTGAAACCCCAAGCACTCAAGCTTTGATCGATGAAGCTGTCGTAGCCCGGGTGCTACGAGAGGCCCTGGCCACAGGCGGAGAGTTCGCCGAGGTTTTTGCCGAGGACCGGCGCGGCTCGGTGGTCGCGCTTGATGATGGCCGCATCGAGGACATCAGCTCCGGCCGTGAGCGAGGAGCCGGGATCCGGGTCGTGGTGGGCAATACCACCGGTTTCGCCCATACGGCTGACCTTTCGGAGCGAGGGCTGCTCGCTGCAGCCGAGGTCGCTGCTGGCGCAGCTCGTGGAGGCGGGGGTGGAGTACGCGAGGTAGCGCTGTCTCGTTCGGCTCCAAGCAGCCCGTCGCCGGTCGAGGTGCTGCCGGCCAGCGTTGGCAAGGGCGACAAGGTCGAGCTGCTGCGTAGGGCCGACGCGGCCGCTCGCTCGGCCGGGGGCGCTGTCCGCCAGGTGAACGCAAACTACAGGGACAGCCGCCGCCAGGTCCTGGTTGCCAACTCAGAGGGCGTTTTTGCCAGCGACGACCAGGTGCGCGTACGTTTCGGTGCCAACGTCGTCGCCAATGGCGACACCGGGATGCAAACGGGCGGAGAAGCAGTCGGTTTGACGATGGGCTTCGAGATGTTCAACCGCTACGACGTGGAGGAACTGGCGCGCTCGGCAGCAGACCGAGCACTGCTCAAGTTGAGGGCGCGGCCCGCACCCTCGGGGACGATGCCTGTGGTGATCCAGGCAGGCAGTGGGGGAGTCTTGTTCCATGAGGCCTGCGGCCACGGCCTGGAGGCCGACCACATTGCCAAGGCCGTCTCGGTGTTCACCGGAAGGGTGGGCGAAGAGGTAGCGAGCCCGCTTGTCACGCTAGTGGACGACGGGACGATGAGCCACGAGTGGGGTGCGCTGGCTATCGACGACGAGGGCCACCCCACCTCTCGGAACGTCCTGATCGAAAACGGGATCCTCACCGACTACATGTGGGACTGGATGCGGGCAAAGAAGGAAGGTCGTCCTACGCCCTCCAACGGCAGGCGCCAGAGTTACCAGCACCTCCCGATGGTGCGCATGACCAACACTTTCCTTATGAACGGTGAAGAGAGCCCCGAAGAGATCATTCGACAGACCCCCCGTGGCGTCTACGTGGCCAAGCTTGGCGGTGGGCAGGTAAATACCGCAACCGGCGACTTCGTGTTCGGTATGACCGAGGCCTACCTGATCGAAGACGGCCAGCTCACCGAGCCCATCAGGGACGCGAACCTGATCGGCAACGGTCCGCAGGCTCTTCTTGATATCGATGTCGTCGGCAACGACTTCTCGATGGGCTGGCCGGGCACGTGCGGCAAGCAAGGCCAAGGTGTCCCCGTCGGTGTGGGCCAGCCGACGCTGCGGGTGCGGGCACTGACCATCGGCGGGACCGCGCGTTGAGCGAGCTACTGGACCTGGCAGTTCGCGTCGCCGGGTGGTCCCGCGACGGGGAAGCCGTCGAGGTTTACTTGTCCCGCGGCACCGAGACCGAGGTCGCGGTCTATGACGGCGAGATCGAGTCCTTGTCTTCGGCTACCTCGGCCGGGGCCGGCATCAGGGTGGTCAGTCGTGGTCGCCAGGGCTTCGCGTACGCGGGCTCCCTCGACGAAGACGTGATAGCCGAGACCTTGCAGGAAGCGCGCGACAACGCCGAGTTCTCGAGCCCCGAGCCCTGGGTGGGGCTCCCTGAACCTGACGGCTCGACCCCCGTGGTACTTGACCTTTGGCGCGATGAGCTGGCCACCTGCTCGACCGACCGCAAGGTCAATGCCGCCCTCGAGCTCGAGCGGGAAGTGCGTGCCGGCGACCCCCGGATAAGGCAGGTGGAGACAGTCAACTGGGGTGACTCGTCGAGCGAGATGGCCCTTGCTAGCTCTCTCGGCATCTCGGCTGCTGATCGCTCGACGGCGTGCTACCTCGCGGCTGTCGCCGTGGCTGGTGAGGGTGTGGACAGCCAGGTTGCCTACGGCTACACGGTGGGCCGGGCACCGTCCGAGCTCGTCCCGTCGAAGGCATCCGGCGATGCCGTCTCCCGGGCCGTGAGGTTGCTCGGAGCCACGAAGCCCCGTTCTGCCCGCCTCCCGGTCGTGTTCGAACCGCGCGTGAGCGCGCAGTTGCTGGGCCTGCTCGGCTCGGTGCTTTCCGGTGAGATGGTGCTGAAGGGTGTCTCGCTTTTTGCCGACCGCCTCGGCGAGCCCGTCGCCGCGGCAGGGGTCACCCTCGTTGACGACCCGACTGAGCCGGCGGCCTGGGGGGCCGCTTCCTTTGACGACGAAGGCCTCGCATGCCGGCGCAACACCCTGATCGAGCAAGGTGTGCTGCGACGTTTCCTCTACGACAGCACCTCGGCTCGCCGGGCTGGGACCGCGTCGACCGCGAGTGCCGTGCGCGCCGGCTACAAGAGCGCGCCGGGTGTCGGCACCCGGGCGATATACCTGCTGCCTGGGGAGCTGAGCGCCACCGAGGTGCTCGCCAAGATCGGCGACGGGCTCCTCGTGCAATCGGTCAGTGGCCTGCACTCCGGCGTCAACCCCGTGAGCGGCGACTTTTCGGTCGGTGCCGAGGGCTTGTTGTTCCATAACGGAGAACTGGGCACCCCGGTCCGGGAGGCCACGATAGCCAGCAGCATTCAGCGGATGCTGCTAGGGGTAGACGTCATAGGCAACGACCTCGAATGGTTGCCAGCCCACGCCGCCGGGGTGACCCTCGCCATTGGCGAGATGTCGCTCAGCGGGATCTGAAATGACAGCGCGCTCGGGCGCCTATGAGGCGGCGGCTACCTTGGACGAGCCCCCGGACGAGCTGCTCGGAGCGCTGCTGGTGGGGCTCGCTTTGGGCTCGGCCTTCGACCCCTCCGGCTTCGAGCCCTCCGACTTGGAGCCCTCCGACTTGGAGCCTTCGGACTTGGAGCCTTCGGACTTGGAGGCGGCGGCCCCTTCGGCCTGCTTGGGCTCGCTGGCCTTGTGCGCACCCTTGCCTGTCTCCGACCGGCTGTCGGTCTTATAGAACCCACTGCCCTTGAAAGCGACGCCGATGTTGCCGAAGACCTTCCTCAGCGGCCCTCCGCACGCGGGGCACTCGGTGAGCGCATTGTCCTTGAACGACTGGACGACTTCGAGGTGCTCGCCGCATGCCTTGCAGGCGTACTCGTAAGTTGGCATGGATGAAGCAGCCCTTTCATTAGCACTCTGGCGGTTATAGTGCTAATTATACCGGCCGACGGCCGCACGGCGAAAGGTCTTACCTCTGACAAGGAGCCCCGCGCATGGCGCAACCAGTTCTTAAAGCCGTGATCCCGGCTGCAGGCCTGGGGACCCGCTTCCTGCCGGCCACGAAGGCCCAGCCCAAGGAAATGTTGCCCCTCGTGGACAAACCGGCCATCCAGTACGTGGTGGAGGAGGCTGTGTCGGTCGGGATAACGGACATTCTTGTCATCACAGGGCGCGGCAAGAGGAGCCTCGAGGACCACTTCGACCGGTCCTTCGAACTCGAGTATTACCTTGCTGCAGGCGGCAAAGAGGCCGAGCTCGAGGAAATGCGCAGCATCGCCGAGATGGCCAATATCCACTATGTGCGCCAGGGCGAGCCGCGAGGCCTTGGCCACGCCGTCCTCGTAGCCTCGGAGCACGTCGGCAACCTACCCTTTGCGGTGCTCCTCGGGGACGACATCATGCACCCCGGAGCGGGCATCCTCGCTGGGATGCTCGAGACCTACGAGCGCTACGGCCACAGCGTCGTGGCGTTGAAGGAAGTGGCTCACCGGGACATCTCCGCATACGGCTGCGCAGCGGTCAAGCCCATGCACGACAACCTCGTGCAGGTGGAGGACCTCGTGGAGAAGCCGGCGCCCGAGGAGGCGCCTTCCAACCTGGCCGTGATGGGGCGCTACGTCTTCGGCCCGGAGATATTCGACGTCCTTGCAGCCACCAAACCGGGCCGCGGTGGCGAGATCCAGCTCACCGACGCCATCAAGGCCCTCGCCGAGCGGGAGCCCGTCTACGGCTGGACCTTTCGCGACGGGCGCTTCGACGTCGGCAACAAGCTGGATTGGTTGCAGGCGACTGTCGAGCTGGCCCTCGAACGCGAGGACATCGGCCCTCCTTTCCGCAGGTTCCTGGTAGAACACCTGGCCAGGGACTCTCGGCCTCAGCAAAAGCCCAGCATGTGATTGAACTGTGCCTGTCCCGCTGATCGACGGTTTCGGTCGCCAAGTCCGCGACCTGCGGATCTCGGTGACAGACCGCTGTAATTTCCGCTGCACCTACTGCATGCCGAAGGAGGACATACGTTGGCTCCCTCGCGCCGAGATCCTTACTTTCGAGGAAATAGAGCGCGTGACGAGGGTCTTCGTAGAACGGTTCGGTATCACGTCAGTCCGCGTGACAGGGGGTGAACCGACCGCGCGGGCGCAGCTGCCTGGACTGGTCGCCAGCCTGGCACGGTTCCCCGTGGAACTGTCGATGACCACCAACGGAGCGACCCTCGGCCGCCTGGCGGGACCTCTGAAACGAGCCGGCTTGCACCGGGTCACCATTTCTTGCGACTCCCTGCGACCCGAGTGCTTCGCATCGATTACCGGCAGGGACATGCTGGCCCAGGTCCTCGAGGGGGTCGATGCAGCTCTTGAGGCTGGGTTACGGCCCGTCAAAGTCAACACCGTGCTGGTGCGAGGAGTCAACGACGGCGAGGTGGTCGACCTCGCGCGTTTTGGGCGCGAACGCGGCGTGGAAGTGCGCTTCATCGAGTTCATGCCGCTCGACGGTGCAGGGGAGTGGTCGACCGAGCGTGTCGTGCCAGCGAAGGAGATCCTGGAGCGGATAGGCGAGGCCTACCCCCTAGAGCCCGTCGTGCCCGACGCCCCGGACGGGGCGTTGACGCATGCAGGTCGCGGCGTAGAGCCAGCCGACCGCTACCGCTACCTTGATGGGGCCGGCGTCGTCGGGATCGTTGCGAGTGTTACCCGGCCCTTTTGTTCCAACTGCGACCGGGTGCGCCTGACGGCGGAGGGCGCTCTAAGGAGCTGCCTGTTCGCTGTGCGTGAGTGCGACCTCCGCTCGGTCCTGCGCGGAGGAGGTACCGACGATGATCTCGCAGAAGCGATAACGGCAGAAGTTGCCGCAAAGTGGGCGGGCCATTCGATCGGCAAGGTGAACTTCGTACGCCCTGCTCGGAGCATGAGCCAGATCGGCGGCTGAGCGCTCGGGTCGGGGCCTGGACCTTTCGGTTAGGTGCCCACCTCGTTACTTCACGTAAGCTTCCGTCAATGCCCGAGCGCGGTCTCACCCATACTGACCCCTTGGGACGTGCTCGGATGGTCGATGTCACTCCCAAGGAACCTACGCACCGGCGGGCCATGGCACGCTGCCGTGTCCATATGCAGCCTGAGACGACTTCCAAAGTGGCCAGTAACGCTGTGAGCAAGGGCGACGTCCTGGCGGTGTCCCGCGTCGCCGGGATCCAGGCGGCCAAGCAGGCGGCTCACCTGATACCCCTGTGCCATCCGCTTTTGGTCGGCGCCGTAACGATTAATTTCACGATCGGCGACGACTTCGTCGAGGTGGAGACCCAGGTCGAAACCGTCGACAGGACGGGTGTCGAGATGGAAGCTCTGACGGCTTGTGCCGTGGCGGCGCTGTCCATTTACGACATGTGTAAATCGGTCGACCGCGCGATGGTGATTGGCGATCTTGCCTTATGGGAAAAAACAGGCGGCAGGAGTGGTCATTGGCGGAGGGAAACCGCCAGTGTTTTGAATTCTGCAACGACCGAGGTTGGCAGGGCACTGCCGATCGAGGAGGAAATAGACGGGTTGATCGGCGGCAACAGCTCGGCTTTCGACGGTTGAGAACCGCTCGGCAGTTGCTCTTTTACCGCGCGTTCTTGACCGCGAGCCACTAGCATCCACCATTTCTGGTATTGCGGGGGCTACCGTCGATTAATGGCTTCTCGGTTGTCCTGGGAGTTGCGTTATGGGAACTGAGTTTTTGGTGGCGTGCCTCTGGGTCGTCGTTTTGGTCTATTGGTTCTGGTCGCGGCTGCCTGCAAGAGCGGACACCGTAGGGGTTTACCGTCGCGCCCTGCATGTGCTGGAGCATGCCGCTCCGACACGAGTGGCCCCCGCTTACCGCCTACGCAGCCCCGGGATCCCTTCCTCGGTAGCGCCCCATCCCGCTGTTGCGCTCTGCCACAAACGGGCCCAGCTGCGCCGCCGCCGCCGAGATACGCTCTCGGTTTTGCTCGGTGCCGTCTTGGTCACCATCGCGGCGGCTCTTTTCACTCGGTCGGGCATCGCCTTGGCGGCCCAGGTGGTGTGCGACCTCGCCCTTTCCGCCTACGTATCCCTCCTGGTCAGGGCGGCGCGGGCAAGCATCGTGACCGGGCCCGCGCGCCGCAATGCCGAGGTCGTACAACCGTTGGCGCCCGAGCCTGGTTGGCAGGCGGTGTACGCCGGCCCACCGGCCACCGAGGAGCCGATGCGGTTGCGGGCTCAACTCCGACGCCCCGCGCCGGAGGTTGCCACATACGTCCCTGCTCACGCCCTAAGGCAAGCCGACCTGCATGTTGTGACCAGCGACGCTGACGACTACCCCGACGCTCCTGACTACCCCGACGCGAGCTATGGCGGCGAAAGCTACAACGATGAGGGCTACAACGACGAGAGCTACGGCGATTTCGACAGTTACGCGAGCCTGGCGCTAGCCACTGCCCGCTGAGCTCCCCTCACAAGGAGCTGCCCGAGGGGGCACTGCGGTGGCACCCGCCACACGGTACCCTGGTTGGGGGAGCACACCGTACCGAATGGTCACCACGTTTTGAGTCGCGGCCTTATGAGGGCAGCTCTGCGCCAACCGAAGGGCTCGCGTTGACGATGGTGGAGAGGCGGACCAAAGCCCTGCTGGTGGAGGACGACCCGAACATCGTCGACCTAGTCCGCAGCAACCTGACGGTACGCGGTTACGACACCTGCTTGTCGCCCGACGGCTCGCGCGCCCTTCAGCTCCTGGAAACTGAGCGCCCGGATATCGTGCTGCTCGACCTGATGTTCCCCGACGCTGACGGCTTCGAACTGTGCCGCCAAATGCGGGAGCGTTCGGCCGTTGGCATCATCGTCGTGTCGGCTCGCGGCGGCCAGAACGACAAGGTGGCGGCCCTCAACTATGGCGCCGACGACTACCTGACCAAACCGTTTGGCATCGAGGAGCTCATGGCCCGCATCACGGCGACCCTCAGGCGGACCCGCCCTGCCGAAGCAGTTGAAGCCTCCGGGCTGCGTATCGAGGTCGGTGACGTGGTCGTCGATTTGGAGATGAGCCTTGTGACCAAAGCGGGTGAAGTCGTCCACCTGACACCCACGGAGTTCTCCTTACTGCGCGAGCTGGCCGTCAACAGAGGCAAGTTGTTGACGCACGCCCAGCTTTTGAGGCGTGTTTGGGGCCCGGGATATGCCACCGAGACCGAGTACGTCCGTGTCTACATACGACGGCTGCGGGCCAAACTGGAAAGCAATGGCGGTCCCCCGATTATCATCACCCAACCGCGAGCCGGCTATCGTTTCGCGCCGGACTAGTTCGATTGCGACGCCTCGACGTGAACGCTGCTGAAGCCCAGACCGCGCAAGTGAGCGACCGACCGGCCCGAGGCCCGGTCCGTACCCCCGTCACCGGCTCGGCCCTCCCTGAGCGGGACCGGGACGACGGTACCGCTCTGCTGTCGGTCCGTGAGCTGTCCGTGCGCTTCGGCCCGCTCTCGGCACTGGAGGCCGTGAACCTCGACGTACACCCAGGAGAGCTTGTTGCCGTGGCGGGCGAGAACGGTGCGGGCAAGACGACCCTGGTGGCCTGTGTGGCTGGCGATATCGCCCCGAGCTCTGGGCGCATCCTCCTCGACGGCCGCGCACTGCCCCCGCGCCTGCGAGCCGCGACACGGCGCGGCGTTGCGATCGTGCGACAGCACACCGAGCTTTGCGGCAACCTGGATATTGCGGCCAACCTTTTTCTAGGACGGGAGGGCAATTTCTTCTTAAACGATGTTTCGCTCTACGGCCGAGCGAGCGCGGCCCTAGAAGAGTGGAAGATCCCGCTGCCCGACTTGTCGACCAAGGTGGGAGCACTGTCCGGGGGCATGCGCCAGCTGCTGACCGTGGCGCGGGTCATGCTCGACCGGCCCCGGTTACTTGTCCTTGACGAGCCCACGTTCTCGTTGGGTGCCAACGAGACGGCCCAGGTGGAGGAGCTCATCGCCTCTCTGCACCAGCAGGGGACCACGATCCTCCTGGTGTCACATGACGTCGACCAGATGTTCCGGTTGGCCGACCGGATCGTCATCTTGCGCCATGGGCGGCTGGTGGCCGACGTGGATCCCCTCGCAAGCCATCCCGACGACGTCATTGCGCTGCTGTCGGGGCAGAAGGTCGACTCCTCGGCCCGCCGCCAGCTCGTCCGCCTCCAGGGCCTTGTCGACCAGTTGGCGTCCACCGACCCCTCGTCCAGCCTGTCTGTGATCCTGTCGTCGCTTGGGGCGGCGCTCAACAACAAGTGCCTGTCCGTGCACCTGCGCGAGGGCGACGTCTTGCGTTGTGCCGCCACCCTCGGCTTCCCGCGCACACTCCCGGCGGGGTGGGCCGAGGTGCCCTACGGCTCACCCAAAGGGCCCATCGGGCAGGCGTCGGTGAGCGAACAGGTCCTGGTCGACGAAGACATCGAGCACAGTGCCGGATGGGCGCAGCTGAGGGGGTTGGCGAGGACCGTCAAGGCCGAGAGCTCCTGGACCGTCCCGGTAATGGGCTCGAGCGGCTTGATCGGAGTGATCACGATCCTCCGGCCCACCAAAGGGGTGCCCCAGCGCGACGAGTTAGACCTGGTCAGGCTCTACGCGGGTTACGCGGCCAGCGCCATAGAGCGCGACCGCCTGCTGAGCGACCTCACCTCCCGCAACCGGGTCCTCGAGACGATCCGGGAAGTGCTGGAGACGCTGACGGGCTCGGTTTCTGTCCCCGACGGTTTTGCCTTCGCCCTGCGTACCCTGCGACGCGGGCTTCAGGCGGACGAGGTCGTGCTCCAGATCATGAGGGGCAATGACGTCGCCGACAGCCGCTGCTTTACCGAGGTCGCCCTATCGGAGGCCGACGGCGCCACCGGGGCTGGCGATGCCGGAGCCGCCCCTTCTCCTGTTCTAGAGGCTGTCCGTCAGGTCCTGGTCGATGGGCCCCACGACGGGAAAGCCAAACAGACGCGGCTGCCCGGAGGCGGCTTGTGCGTGGCCGTGCCGTTCCCGACCGAGGGGGGCGTTGCCGTCCTCGTGGTCCGCTGGGACGACCTGGCGATGCCCGAAGGTTCCACCGACCTTATGGAGGACGCCGCACGGTCGTTCCAACTAGCTCTGGAGAGAGAAGACGCCGTTGTCGCTCACCAGGAGACGGCGGCTCTTCGCCGCTCGCAGGAGATGCAACAGGGTTTCCTGTCCCGTCTGAGCCACGAGCTACGGACGCCTCTCACTGCGATCAGAGGCTATGCCTCGAGCCTGCTCCAGCCCGACGTCACCTGGGATGGGGACTCCCAGCAACGGTTCCTCAATACGGTGGCTGTAGAGTCAGCCCGCCTGGGGCGCCTGGTGGAGGATCTCCTGGACTTCTCGGCAATCGAATCCGGCATCCTGCGCCTGCAAAGCGACTGGTGCGACCTTGGGCTAGTCCTGGAAGCGGCGGTGGGCTGCCTTCCCGCCCAGAGCAGGGGGATGGTCCGGGTGCTTATCGACCCGAGCTTCCCGGCCGTGTGGGCGGACCATGACCGCATGGAGCAGGTCCTGCTCAACCTCATCGATAACGCCCTCAGGCACAACCCTGAGGGGACGCACGTGGAGGTGAGCGCCCTGATCGAAGGGCCGACGGCGGCAATATGTGTCAGCGACGACGGTACTGGCGTGCCAGATGACGTCGCCGGCGCCTTTTTCGAGCCCAAAACCCGGCGTCGGACGTTGACCGCGGGGGCTGGGCTCGGCCTTTCGATAGCGCGCGGGATCGTGGAAGCGCACGGTGGCCGGATCGAGCTGAGGCGTCCCGAGAGCGGCGGTACGCAGGTGAGGGTGTCGGTCCCCGTCGAGGGCACGGGACGCGGCGCTATCGAAGCCGTAGGCGCCGGCACAAACGCCTGAGCACGGCAAACTAGGGCCTCCCGTAAATTAATACTATGTTAACTTTTCTCAGGATGTGTTTACATTCGCGTTCACGCCGCCAGTCGTAGCGTCACTCCCGACATCGCTGGTTGGCGTCGGCAATCTCGCTTGGCGCCGTAACCGGTTAGCCACAAAAGGGGAAAATAATGACAAATAGTTCGCCTAGGAAGCGCGTGGTGCGCTACTCGGCTGCCGGCGTTGCCGGTCTCAGCTTGCTGACTGGCTTCGTGAGCGTGTCTGCCGAAGCTCAGACAGCGCCGACGGTATCGGCCATGGCCTTCGATTTCAACAAGACCTTCTCGACAATGTCCCTGCTGAAGCCGATCGCGGCGGCGGGTACGGGGAAGATCGCCTTCTTGCTGCCTGACACGCAGTCATCGATCCGGTGGGTGCATTTCGACGCCCCGTACCTGAAGGAGGCCATGTTGGATGCTGGCGTGCCTGCCAGCGACATCATCGTGGAGAACGCCCTTAATAGCGACACCACCCAGGCCACTCAAGCACAGGCCGCGATCACCGCTGGCGCGAAGGTCATCGGCATCACCTCGCTCGACTCGACTACTGGCGACGCCATCGAGAAGACCGCTGGCGCGGCTGGGGTCAAGACCCTTGACTACGACCGGCTCAATCTGGGCGGCTCGGCTAGCGTTTACGTCAGCTTCAACAACGTCCACGTCGGCCAGCTCCAGGGTCAAGGCCTCGTGTCTTGCATCGCGAAATGGCACGTAAAGAACCCACAGGTGTTCGAGCTCGACGGCTCACCCACCGACAACAACGCCACCCTCTTCGCGCAGGGCTACAACTCGGTGCTCAAGTCGTACTACGCGG
>Ga0302324_100003440_pt1 | contig 35716 bp, 30 predicted proteins | sample Palsa_T0_1_FD_201949 | JGI IMG/M metagenome (GOLD analysis project Ga0302324, IMG submission 201949) | Peat permafrost microbial communities from Stordalen Mire near Abisko, Sweden - Palsa_T0_1 | ecosystem: Environmental > Terrestrial > Soil > Palsa > Peat permafrost | place: Sweden: Abisko...
GAAAATAGTTGCTTTTACCTTAAAACGGTGGTTTATACCTTCGCCAGGGCCTCTTTTGGATACATCTCCTCCCGCAGCTGTTTAACCCGGGCATCCTCAAGGTATTCGTCAAAGGACATCAGGCGGTCGATAACCCCTGCCGGAGTCAGCTCGATGACCCGGTTGGCGACGGTTTGCAGAAAGGTATGGTCATGAGATGTCAGCAGGACGATGCCTTTGAAATTGCTCATGCTTTCATTAAAAGCCTGGATGGATTCCAGGTCGAGATGATTGGTCGGCTCGTCCAGCGTGACCACATTGGGATCCTGGAGCATCATCCGGCTAAGCATGCAACGTACTTTTTCCCCACCGGATAACACATTGGTATTTTTCAGCACTTCATCGCCGCTGAAAAGCATTTTGCCCAGGAATCCACGGAGAAAAGGCTCGTCGACGTCGGTAACATGCGGCGGGACGAACTGGCGAAGCCAGTCCATGAGGTTGATCTGCTGGCCTTGAAAGTATTGGGTATTGTCATTGGGCAAGTACGCCTTGGTAACGGTCGTGCCCCATTCCAGCTTACCACCGTCGGCCGCCTGCTGGCCGTTGATGATATCGAAAAAGGTGGTCAGGGCCAGGTGGTCCTTGCTGACAAACGCAATTTTATCGCCTTTATTGACGCTGAAGGTGGCATTGGAGAACAGCGGTCTGCCGTCTTCGGCCTTTTTGGACAGCTTCTCGATATTGAGGATCTGGTTGCCAACCTCGCGCAATTGTTTGAAGATGATCCCGGGGTAGCGGCGGTTGGAGGGCTGAATTTCTTCAATAGTGAGCTTTTCCAACGCTTTTTTCCGGGAGGTCGCCTGTTTGGACTTGCTGGCATTGGCGGAGAACCGGGCGATAAATTCCAGCAGGGCAGCACGTTTGTCTTCGGTCTTTTTGTTCTTGTCGGACATCTGCCGGGCCACCAGCTGGGAGGATTCGTACCAGAAGGTATAATTGCCGGTATAGATCTTGATCTTCTGGCGATCGACGTCCGCGACGTGGGTGCAGACGGCATCGAGGAAGTGACGGTCGTGGGAGACGACGATCACGATATTTTCATAGTCGGCCAGGAAGTTTTCCAGCCAGTTGATGGTTTCTACATCGAGGTCATTGGTCGGTTCATCCAGGATGAGGATATCCGGATTGCCAAACAAAGCCTGGGCCAGCAGCACCCGCACTTTTAGGGCTCCGGGGAGCTCCCGCATCAGGGTACCCTGCAGGGATTCCTTAACCCCCAGGTCGCTGAGCAGGGCGGCGGCATCGCTCTCTGCGGTATACCCGCCCATTTCACCAAATTCTCCTTCCAGCTCGCCCGCGCGAATGCCGTCTTCTTCGGTAAAATCGGCCTTGGCATAGACGGCATCTCTTTCCTGCATCACTGTCCACATCTTCTGGTGTCCCATCAGCACGGTATGCAGCGCGGTGCTGTCGTCGAAAGCAAAGTGGTTCTGGTTGAGCACTGCCATGCGCTCGCCGGGGGTTATTTCAATAGCCCCCTTGCTGGGTTCGATCTCGCCGGCGAGGATCTTTAAAAAAGTGGATTTCCCGGCCCCGTTGGCGCCGATCACACCGTAGCAATTCCCTTTATTGAAGGTGAGGTTGACTTCGTCGAATAATACCCTTTTCCCAAAAGAAAGGGTCACATTGTTCACTCTGATCATGCGATAATTATAATTCGGCGCAAAGGTAAGAAAAATGCGCCGCATTTCAGGGGCCGCATTACCCCTATTTATCCGTGGTCAGCCCCGCGCGGCCATATTCGGCATTCAGGCGGGCGATATTGGTTATCGAAATATCCTTCGGACAGACCGCTTCACAGGCGCCGGTGGAGGTGCAGCTGCCAAATCCTTCCTTATCCATCTGGGCGATCATATCGGTCACGCGCGTCTTGCGTTCGGGGTTACCCTGGGGCAGGAGGGCCAAATGGGAAACTTTCGCCGACACGAACAGCAGTGCGGAGCTATTCTTACAGGCAGCTACGCAGGCGCCGCAGCCGATACAGGCGGCGGAGGCGAAGGCGCTATCGGCCTTATCTTTTTCGATCGGGAGGGAGTTGGCGTCCACGGCGTTGCCGGTATTGACGGAAATATAGCCTCCGGCCTGGATGATACGATCAAATGCGCCACGGTCTACGACCAGGTCCTTGACGACGGGAAAGGCGTTGGCCCGCCAGGGCTCGACAACGATGGTATCACCGTCCTTGAAGGCGCGCATATGCAGCTGGCAGGTGGTAGTCCCCTCCCAGGGGCCATGAGGCCGGCCGTTTATATACATGGAGCACATCCCGCAGATGCCTTCGCGGCAATCATGGTCGAAGGCGATGGGCTCTTTGCCCTCATGAACAAGGCGCTCGTTAAGCACGTCGAACATCTCCAAAAAGGACATTTCCGAGGATATCCCGCTGACGGAATAGGTCTCGAAACTGCCTTTGTCTTTCTTGCTCTTTTGCCTCCAGACCTTGAGCGTAAGGTTCATCGTATAGTGTTCCATGCTGAACGCTGATTATTGGTTTGACAATTTTATTATTTATAAGAACGCTGACTCGGATGCGCCACCTCGAATTCCAGGGCCTCTTTGTGAAGTTCCCAGCTGCTGTCCCCCTTATATTCCCAGGCGGAGACGAAGCAGAAGTTTTCGTCGTCGCGTTTGGCTTCCCCCTCTTCGGTCTGCATTTCTTCGCGGAAATGACCGCCGCAGCTTTCGCGGCGCTGAAGGGCGTCCCGGCACATCAGTTCGCCGAGCTCGATGAAGTCGGCCACGCGGCCGGCCCTGTCCAACTCGGGATTGAATTCGTTCAATTCCCCGGTGACGCGCAGATCGCGCCAGAATTCGGCTTTGAGGGCCTGTATTTCTTCGATGGCTTCCTTCAGACCGGCTTCGTTGCGGGCCATACCGCATTTATCCCACATGATCTTTCCCAGCCGTTTGTGGAAGCTCTCGCAGCTTTGGGTACCGTTGATGTTCTTCAGCCGGTGGAGCCGGTCCGCCACCTCATTTTCCGCCGCCTCGAAAGCGGGATGGGAAGTCGGGATGGCGGTGGTGCGAATCTCGCCGGCCAGGTAGTTGCCAATCGTATAGGGGATGACGAAATACCCGTCGGCCAGACCCTGCATGAGAGCGGAAGCGCCGAGGCGGTTTGCGCCGTGGTCGCTGAAATTTGCCTCACCCAGCGCATAGAGACCGGAAATGTTTGTCATCAGCTCATAATCGACCCAGAGCCCGCCCATCGTATAGTGAACGGCGGGATAAATGCGCATAGGTGTCGTATAGGGATCCTCTCCGGTGATCTTGTTGTACATATCGAAGAGATTGCCGTATTTTTCTTTTACCACGTCCATCCCGTGATGGCGGATCTGTTCGGCGGTGGGATTGTCGATGCCATGTTTGCGGCATTCGATCTTACCATAGCGATCTATCGCCGATGCATAGTCGAGATAGACCGCCTGTTTGGACGAGCCTACGCCATAGCCGGCATCGCAGCGTTCTTTTGCGGCGCGGGAGGCCACGTCGCGGGGCACCAGGTTGCCAAAGGCCGGATATCTTCTTTCCAGGTAGTAGTCTCTTTCCGCTTCGGGGATCTCGCCCGGCTTATGGGGATCGTTCTTTTGTTTGGGCACCCAGATGCGGCCGTCGTTGCGGAGCGATTCCGACATAAGGGTCAGCTTGGACTGGTGGTCGCCGGTGACGGGGATACAGGTCGGGTGTATCTGGGTATAGCAGGGATTGCCGAAATAAGCGCCTTTTTTATGCGCTTTCCAGATAGCCGTCACGTTGCTGCCCATGGCATTGGTAGAAAGATAGAAGACATTGCCGTAACCGCCGCTGGCCAGGAGAACAGCATGGCCGAAATGTCTTTCGAGCTCGCCGGTGATCAGGTTGCGGGCAATGATGCCCCGGGCCTTTCCGTCGATGAGCACTACCTCCAGCATTTCATGACGGGTGAACATTTCGACGTTGCCAAGAGCTATCTGCCTTTCCAGGGCCTGGTAGGCTCCGATCAGCAGCTGCTGGCCGGTCTGACCGGCGGCATAGAAGGTCCGCTGGACCTGGACACCTCCAAAGGAGCGATTGCTCAGCAGGCCGCCGTATTCGCGGGCGAAGGGGACACCCTGGGCCACGCATTGATCGATGATACTCGCGCTGACCTCGGCCAGGCGGTATACATTGGATTCCCGGGAGCGGTAGTCACCGCCCTTGATGGTATCGTAGAACAACCGGAAAGTGCTGTCTCCGTCATTCTGGTAGTTCTTTGCGGCGTTGATCCCACCCTGTGCGGCAATGCTATGAGCCCGGCGGGGAGAGTCCTGGAAGCAGAAGGCCTTTACCTTATACCCCATTTCACCGAGGGAAGCAGCCGCGGAGGCGCCGGCCAGACCGGTACCGATAATGATCACTTCCAGGCTGCGTTTGTTGGCAGGGTTTACCAGCTTCACATGACCTTTATAGTCTTCCCATTTTTTCTCTAAAGGACCACCGGGGATGTTTGACTTAAGCATGACTACAGATTATTGTTGGTTCGGAAGATTAGATATTAAACCCAGTTAAAATACATGGATATGGGCATCATAGCGAAGGCCAGCGGCACGACAAGGGAAAATCCCGCGCCTATGCCATTGAGCAGGCGGAGATAACGGCCGTTGTAGACTCCCAGGGACCGGAAAGCGCTCTGGAAGCCATGCATCAGGTGAAAGGCAAGGGAGACGCATCCCACTAAATACAACCCCACCAGCCAGCCATTGGTAAAGGTATCCTTCATAAGGCTGAACAGATCGTGTACCGTCACGCCGGGCGGATAGGTGACTTCGGGCATGTCCAGAAATCGGGAGGGTACCCAGAAATTCCGGAGATGGATGACGAGGAAGAGGAGGATGAAAGTGCCCAGCCAGCCCATGTAGCGGGAGTACCATTTGCTGCCCTTGTTGCCCATGGGTATCTGGTAGCCGACGGACCGTTTGCGGCGATTCTGCCATTCCAGGACATAGGCCTGAACGATATGAAGGATAAAAAACAGGAACAGGCCGACCTCCAGTATCCGCATGACCACGGTAGTGCCCATGAAATTGGCGGCCATATTGAACATCTGGCCGCCGTCCCCGGCCCAGATACAGGCATTTAACCCGACATGCACGACCAGGAAGAGGATCAGGAAAACACCCGTAAGGCCCATAACGAATTTCTTGCCGACGGAAGAAGTAAAGAGTTCAGACCATTTCATATGTATACCTTCTTAACTAATTATTTGAGGATTCGGGCAACCGCGCAAATTTAGTACAGGAATGCTTGCAAAATTGTTTTCATTTGCTTTTTTTGCGGTCAATAGGACGGGACGGCCATAAATGGCCGTTGTTTAGTATCTTTGCCGCCAAATTCTGCCGTCAAAAGACGGCAGCCGACCATTCGAAGACAAACGTATAAACAGAGTCTATGGCAAAACATGAAGACGATTTTGAAGCGAACCTGGCCGGTGATGAGGGACAGAGTGAGGAAAGTAAGAGCGGTTGGTTCAGACGCATCAAAAAAGGCATTCTGACCAGTACCGCAGAAAAGAAGGAAACGCCCGAAGGGCTCTGGACCAAGTGTCCCAATTGCAATTATATCTGCACCGTAACGGAATTGAGGGAAAATTTATTTGTGTGCCCAAAATGTTCACATCACCACCGGATCGGCAGTTCGGAGTATTTTGAGATCCTTTTTAACGATAACCAGTACGAAGTCCTTTTTGAAAATATCCGGTCAAAGGATTTTCTGCATTTCACGGACCTGAAGTCCTATCAGAAAAGGCTGGAGGAGACCTGGGCCAAGACCGATATCACCGATTCGATCCGGGTAGCTACAGGAGAGGTAAAAGAGCACCGGATGGTCATCGGTTGTATGGATTTTGAATTTATCGGCGGCTCCCTTGGAAGTGTGATGGGAGAACGGATTTCCAGGGCCGTGGACTATTGTCTGGAACATCGGACGCCCTTGCTGATCATCTGCAAGTCCGGGGGCGCCCGGATGATGGAGAGCGCCTTCTCACTGATGCAACTCGCCAAGGTGTCGGGAAAGCTATCGCAATTGACGGATGCCAGGATACCCTATATTTCGCTGCTGACGGACCCTTCCTTCGGTGGTATCTCCGCCTCATTCGGGATGCTGGGTGATCTCAACATAGCGGAGCCGGGGGCGCTTATCGGCTTTGCGGGACCGCGCGTCATCAAGGAAACGATCAAAAAAGACCTGCCGGAAGGCTTCCAGCGCAGTGAATTTCTGCTGGAGCATGGCTTCCTGGATTTTATCGTCAACCGGAAGGAATTAAAAGAACGGATCGCTACCCTGCTGACGTTGTTTAAGGGTTAAACCTGCCGCGCGGGACAGGAACGGAAGAATAATATGAGCGAAATTAAGAACAGATCGGCCTATCACGATTATTTCATCGAAGACAAATACGATGCAGGCATGGTATTGGCAGGTACCGAGGTGAAGTCGATCCGGGACGGGAAAGTGAACTTTGTAGATAGCTTCTGCGTCTTTTTCCAGGGAGAACTTTGGGTCAGGAATATGCATATCGCCGAGTATCGTTTTGGCACCACGAACAATCATTTGGCTGTCCATGACCGGAAGCTGCTGCTCACCAAAAGGGAACTGCGCAAACTGGAAAACCAACTAAAAGAAAAAGGTTATACCCTGGTACCCCTGCGGATCTTTTTTAATGAAAAAGGTTATGCCAAGCTGGAGATCGGCCTGGGAAAAGGGAAGAAGACATTCGACAAACGCGAGACGATCAAGCAGCGGGATACCCAGAAGGAAATCAAACGTCACCTGAACCGGTACTGAGAATCCGACACGAATATACCTGATGCGAAAATTATTTATTATATCCCTTTTTGTAACCGCACCCGGCTTTTTGCAGGCACAGACCGTTTCCGGTTCCTGGTTTGGGCGGGCAGACGTCGATCTGGCCGGTATCCACAACAACTACCTGACCGAACTGGTGATCAAGCAAAAAGGAACCCGGGTGGAAGGCATCTTCGGCTACTACTTCCGCGATAAATACCAGAGCTATTTCATCCATGGCCGCTTCGACCCCAAGACCCGGGAAATAACCATTCTGAACCTTCCGGTCATCTATTTCAATTCGAATTCGACCGTTAATAGTGTCGACTGCATCACCAATTTCCGGGGGGTCCTGATCAATTCCAGAGTAGCCAGCTCGCTGAGCGGTACCTTTTACCATGACGAGAAGTACAAATACATGTGTCCCGATCTCAAGGTCAGCTATACGCTCGACCGGAGCGACAAGGAGCAGGATAGCGCGCTGACAGAGGCATCGCGGGCGAGGATCTGGAAACCGCAGGCCGATGATTTGGTGGTGGATGAGGTAAAGGCCCCGCCGCTGCTGGTGATCCCCGCAACCGAATCCGGCGGGACGGATAGCACCAGAATGCTGCCGGATAGCACCGGCCTGGCAACGCCCGGACCCGGCCGTACATCCGATAGTGTCAGAAGGGCGGAAACGGTCACGCGGCCAGGTAGTATAACAGCCGCTGCCCCCCCGTCGTCGGTACCGGACAGGATACAGGATAGCCTGAAGATCACCGAATTGTTTGGCAAGCGGAAAGCGGTGCTGAACCGTGAACTGCTGGTGGAATCGGACTCGGTGCGGCTTAGCTTCTATGACAATGGAGTGATCGACGGGGACAGCATTTCCGTTTTTATCAACAACGAGCTGGTATTAAGTCACCAGGGCCTGGAGGCCAAGGCGTTTAATATTTACCTGCACCTCGATAGCACCCGGGAGTTGAATGAGATCAGCATGTTTGCCGAAAACCTCGGCAAATATCCGCCCAATACGGCACTCATGATAGTGACGGACGGCAAGAACCGGTACGAGGTCTTCCTCAGCAGCAGCCTCACCGAAAATGCGACGGTGGAACTGAGACGAAAGAAGAAAGAGTAGCGCAACCGCTCGATCACTCAGTCGTTCGATCACCCGATCACCCGATCACCCGATCTCTCAGTCCCGGCTACCCGATCACTCCGAGCGCAGGCTCTTCGTCGGGTTGGCGATTGCCGCCCGAATAGCCTGGAAACTGATCGTTGCCAGGGTGATCAGAAGGGCCAGCCCGGAAGCCAATACAAATACCCCGATACCGATGTCGATGCGATAGCTGTATTGCTGCAGCCAGTGTCGCAGGAAATAAAAGGTCACCGGTGAAGCCACCAGACAGCTGATCCCCACGAGCACGATAAAGTCCTTTGACAACATCAGCCAAAGCCCGGATATAGATGCCCCCAGCACTTTGCGGATACCGATCTCCTTGGTCCGCTGCTCCGCCACATAGGCCGCCAGCCCGAACAGCCCGAGACAGGAAATAAAGATGGCCAGGCCGGCGAAGATCCCGGATAACGTTCCTACCAGCTCTTCAAGCTTAAACTTGGCGGCATACTCCTGATCCGCGAAGGCATACGTATAGGGGTAGGCGGGGTTATACTTATTGAAGATGGCTGTCAGCCGGGTCAGCGCATCCGATGTGGCAAGATGCCGGGATAAACGATACATGAGGATTGACTGGGGATGGTAGTCATAAAGGAATATGGTCGGGTCCGCCGGGGCAAATGGCGATACCATCAGCGCATCTTTGGCAACGCCGATGATTCTTAGCTGCTGCCCCTGAAAAGTGACCAGCTGGTTGACAGGATCCTTTATGCGCATCCGGCGAATGGCCGTCTCGTTAAAGATGACGTTCAGGGTATCCGCGCTATTGGTGTACGCCCTACCCTGCTGCATAGGTATGTTCAGGGTTTTGAAATAATCGTCCGAGACATACATAGCGCCCATTTCAATCGTTTCGCCGGCACGTTTCCCGGGCCAGCGATCCACATCCGAATGCCAGTAGATTTCGGTTGCCGGGCTGGTAGCGGTGGTTATGCTTTCCACGATGCCTTTTTGCAGCAGCTCATTTCGCATACCTGTAAAACCGTGCTGCAGGTCGTCATTCGCGTAGGTCATCATCAGCCTGTCGATCGAATAACCCGTTGGCCGCTCCCTGGCGTACCGGATCTGCTGATAGACAATGATCGTACTGATGATCAGGGCGATGGAACAGCTGAACTGCAACACCACCAGTATCTGCCGGGGAAGCGCTGCTGTCTTTCCCGGTCGGGTTGCTCCCTTTAATACCTTCACTGCCTGGAACGCGGAAAGATAAAAAGCGGGGCGGCTGCCCGCGGCGATGGCCGTGATAAAAACGCAGCCGATCGCCATTCCCCAGAATGTACCGCTCGAAAAAGGGATGCCGATCCGGCCGCCCGTCAATGTATTAAAGGGCACAAGAGCGATCTGCACAAAAATCAAAGCGATAAAAAAGGCGATAAAGGTCAGTAAGGCCGATTCTGTCAGGAACTGGAGCACCAGGTCTTTTCTTTCCGATCCGATCGCTTTTCTTACGCCTACTTCTTTGGCGCGCTTTTCGGAGCGGGCGGTCGTCAGGTTGACAAAATTGATGCAGGCGATCAACAGCACCAAAATGCCGATCAGGGTAAACAGGTGGACATAGTCGATAAAGCCGCCGTTGTCCTTCCCGTTCTCGTAATTACTATAAAGATGCCAGCGGCTCAGGGGTTGAAAAACAACGGCGGACAGCATGGCATTCGTATTGTTCTTTTCGGTCCATTCGATGCCCCTTATTTTTGGCGCCACCTGGGCATAGGCGATGCCGGGTTTTAACTTTACAAAGACCTCATAGCCATTGCCGCCGAAACCGCCCGTGCGCTCGGCCCTTATATTGCTGTCCGTAGCATCCTCATAACTGAATGGGACCAGGTATTTAAACTGGAAGCTGGAATTGGCCGGGAGGTTCTTTAATATCCCCGTCACCTTCAGGTCATGGCTGTTGTCGAAGCGAACGGTCTTGCCGACGGCGTCCGTCATCCCGAACAAGGCTTTTGCCGCATCTTCCGTCAGCACGATGGAGTAAGGGTCTTTTAATACCTCCCCGGCATTTCCTTGCAGCAGCGGGTATTGAAACATTTTCAAAAAATCCGATCCGGTGATCTTGCCGGGCAGGTAGAGTTTTTTCTCGCCGACTTTCAGGCCATGGGGGCGGGTGTATTCGCTTTCCGCGACGTACTGGATCTCGGGGATCTGACGACGCAGCGCATCGGCCAGTTTCAGACTGGTGGTGGTAAAATTCAGCGTGTCACCATTGCTGTTAAAGTTACGGCGTACCTGGTATAGCTGCTGATAGTCCGGAAGGAATCGGTCGTAGGAGTATTCGTTGTATGCCCAGAGGCCGATCAGCAGGGCCACCGCCATACCTATAGCGAGACCCAGGATATTCAGGGTGCTGTAACCCTTACTTTTCAACATAGTGCGCCAGGCGATGGTCAGATAGTTTCTTAGCATGAAGATACCGGCGCCAAAACGATGCCGGCTTTTTATTCAATTGAAAACCAATATTTTACCGATGATGGGGGTCGTGAAAAGCGTTCGGATACGAACACCGGCTGTCCGGGCTAGAACAGTTCCGTCTGCGGCGGCTGTTCCTTTGCCTCCTCTTTATGGCCCCATTCTATTTCGACGCTTTTGGCATAGTCGAATAATTTACTGCCGACAGCTTTCCATCCCATGACTTCGACAAAACCGGCGATCTTGATCTTTTGCGTGCGGGCCTGTGCGCCGCGGCCGGATTTGATGACAACGACGGGAGCGTCATGCAGGGTGACCACCTCCAGGCGGTTGCCTTCGCCTTCTTTTATAAAGAGGAATTTGTTGTTAAGCGTTGTCGTTTCTATTTTGAAGCGTTTGACGTTGTACTGTAGTTTTTCATTATCCAGGTAAACGGCAGTGATGATCTTTTCGGGATCGAATTTCCGGATTTCCAGGATTTTGTCCGCGTCAAAGCGATGCGTCAGTTCCGTATCCGTTATTTCATAGTTGCCGTCGGAATAAATGACGAGCAGCCGTTCGTCGCTATCGAAGCTGCCCAGCCATTCTCCTTTTTCTTCCGTGTTGAGACGGCCAAAGGTGGGATCGAACCAAAGCCGGCGGCCACTGAGCGTGGACTTGCCAGCCTCCTTAAATTTGACGGCCCGGATGGGATATTTCGTGACCTGGTTACCCAGGCTGCTGCGGTTCTTGATCTCCTGCTCCTCGAAATAAAAGTCGAATTCCTTGTGCCTTGCCGTGCTGCTGGGACTCAGGACAACCCTGACCACCTCCGCTTCGCCATTGGCGTTGGCCGAAAGATAATGAACCCGGCTCTTTGTATCATCGCCTTTGCTGAGGTCGTATTCTTTATCCCGGGTGACGCCCGTAACGTTGAAGCGTTTGGCATAGCTGATACCGCTCTTGCCATCAACGTAGATCATATTGTATGTTGTACGTTCGTCGTTCTTCCGGAAGACGGCCACATGCAAAATGTCTTTGCCGATAAAGGCCTTGTCGGATACCTTGACGATCTTCATCTTCCCGCCCTTGGTAAAGGCGATGATATCGTCGAGGTCGGAGCAGTCGGTGACAAATTCGTCCTTTTTTAGCCCGGTCCCGATAAAGCCTTCGGAACGGTTGACATAGAGCTTTACATTGGCGATGGCGACCTGCTGGGCCTGGATGGCTTCGAAGAGCCGCATTTCGGTCTTGCGCTCCCGACCCTTGCCGTATTTTTTTAGAAGGCTGTCATAGTAGGCGACGGTGAAATCCACGAGGTTGTTGAGATCGTGCCTGACTTGCTTCATATCGGCTTCCAGTCCTTTGATCTGGGCGTTGAGCTCATCGATATCGAGACGATAGATACGCCGGACGGGCTTTTCCGTTAATTTGATGATATCCTCCCGGGTGATGTCGCGCTTCAGCTGTTTGCGGAACGCTTCGAAGGCTTTGGCAATGGCAATGAGCACTTTCTCCCAGGTCTCGTGCTTTTTTTCAAGCTCTTTATAGATCTTTTCTTCGAAGAAGATTTTTTCCAGAGAGGTATAGTGCCATTTCTCCTGCAATTCGGCCAGCCGGATCTCCAGCTCTTTTTTCAGCAGGTCCTTGGTGTGATCTACCGAATGGATAAGGAGCTCTTTTACACCAAGGAACTGTGGCTTCTGGTCGATAATGACACAGGCGTTTGGAGAGATGCTGACTTCGCAGTCGGTGAAGGCATAGAGTGCGTCGATGGTGATATCGGGAGAGATGCCGGGCGCGAGATCGATCTGAATTTCGACTTCGGCGGCGGTATTGTCGGTGACTTTCTTGATTTTGATCTTCCCCTGGTCATTGGCCTTGAGGATCGAGTCGATCAGTTGGGTAGTAGTCACTCCATAGGGGACGTCCTTTACCAGCAGGGTTTTTTTGTCGAATTCTTCGATATGTGTACGGACCCGGACCTTGCCGCCACGCCGGCCATCGCTGTAGTTGGTGGTGTCGATCATACCATTCGTCAGGAAGTCCGGGTAAAGCTCGAATTTCTTTCCCTTGAGGTATTTGATGGCGGCATCGCACAGCTCGCAAAAGTTATGGGGGAGGATCTTGGTGGCCAGGCCGACGGCGATACCTTCCGCACCCTGGGCCAGCAGCAGGGGAAATTTCATGGGCAGCGTGACGGGCTCGTTCTTGCGGCCATCGTAGCTCAGCTGCCATTCGGTGGTCTTGGCGTTGAAGGCTACTTCCAGGGCGAATTTGCTGAGGCGGGCCTCGATATAGCGGGAGGCCGCGGCGTCATCGCCGGTGCGGACGTCGCCCCAGTTGCCTTGTGTATCGATGAGAAGATCCTTCTGACCCATATTGACCAGGGCTTCGCCGATGCTGGCATCACCATGCGGATGATACTGCATGCTCTGGCCGATGATATTGGCTACTTTGTTAAAGCGGCCGTCATCCATTTCTTTCATGGCATGGAGGATGCGGCGCTGAACAGGTTTAAGTCCATCACCGATGGCGGGTACAGCCCTTTCCAGGATCACATAGGAAGCATAGTCGAGGAACCAGTTCTTATATTGACCGGTCACTCCGGATTCATTTTCGTGAAAATCGTCGGCTATCTTGATTTTGGCCATGATCAAATTTAGGTGTTTATTCGATTTCCAATGGGCTATTTCTCATACAGTTCCAACGGTTGCCCGTTAGGATCGGTAAAGAAAACAAATTTTTTATCCGTCAGCGCGTCGGTACGGACGGGCTCGACGGCTATGTTTTGCACTCTCAATTCTGCTGCCGCGGCTTCAACATCGTCCACGGCAAAGGCGAGATGACGCAAGCCCTTTGCTTCGGGATAGCTGCCCCGCTCGCGAAAGTCCGGAAAGGAGAAGAGCTCAATCTGGTAGTGGCCCGCTATGGCAAGGTCCAGCTTGTACGACTGTCTTTCGGCCCTATATGTCTCGCGGATAACTTCAAAACCCAGCACTTCGGTATAGAAACGCTTGCTTTGCTCATAATCGTCTGTCAGGATCGCGATATGGTGAATGGACTTTATATTCATATTCTGTCGCCCCGTTCCGGCCGGGTTGCCGTTTTTGCAGCCTTGCCGATCTTGCCGAGATGGGTGTCCTGGAAGTTGCTAAAATATTTCAAGCCGTATCCCATTGCCCTGTCCATGCTGGAATGCCCGAACAGGATCAGGCCGGCATATTCCAGTGCCGGGTGAAGGGTGTAAAGACCGGCAAGGTAAAGAAGGATGGCCACTCCCTTATGATGTACCGCGTTATAGCCGATGGCCCCTACCCTATTGCCGCCCAGGTAGGCGATCGCACTGAGGTCGGGCGCCATGATCCAGACCAGCCACCAGTACCAGGCATATGGAAGGGGAGCGATCAGGGCGATGCTCAGCAGGAACATGGCGGCTTCTTCCCATTTGATCAGCTGCTTCATGTGGCGGCGATTGTGGCTGCATCGCCGATGGGCGCTCCGGCCTTTGTCTTGATCTCAAAATCTTTCATGCCCCTTAGTTCGCCCTGGGCATCAATCTCGCCGGCGGCGATCAGCTGTTTCAGGCGCCAAAGCAGATAGGCGTCGCCCGCCGTCTGTTTAGCCTTGTTCAGGAACTGGTGGATCAGCTTGCTGGCCTTTATCCAGTCGCCGGAAATGAATTTTTTTAGCTCTTCGTCGTAATAGGTGTAGGGGTATTGCGTCAGCTTTTTTCCTCCTTCGAGGATGCGTACGCCATTGTCTTCCCGCGCGAGACGGCTCCATTCGTCCGGGTCGATCTCGAATTCGCTGAGCGTGATCGGCCTCGCGAGTTTGCGGGCTTTCAGGAATTCGCGGGGCGGGATCTCGAACAACCAGACCGGATAAAAGAGGGTTCCCTTTTCGCTGATGAAAGGGAGATTGTTGAGGTAGAGGATAAAGATCCTGCCCTGGAAATCCTTTAGCTGGCTCATCAGCCAGAAATAACCACTCACATCGTGCTTGTTCTGCGCCGCCCAGACCCAGACTATCTCGGCCGGGTCGTTCTGCAAACGCTCTTTCAGTGTAGCGACAGTGGTATTGTCATCGGCCACGCTGCCATCGTCGACCAGGCCGTCAATATCGCTGCCGGCCAGCACCACACGCCACCATGCTTTGCGGGCTTCAATACCTTCCGGCGTGTAAATTTCCATCAGCGGCCCAACGGCGAAATCGTCCGCGATCACGAGAATATCTCCCCGCAACGAGACGTCCAGTTCAAAGGAGGCTTTCAGCGCCTCTGCATCCTTAGGTTGAAATACGATATGAATCATGTGAATGAATTAATTTTTCTTTTTCTTCCTGCCCTCTTTCAAAATCTTTTTGCCCTCCGTTATCAGTCGCCGCTTAACTTTCGCCACATCTTCCGCAGGAGGCAGCTCTCCCGGTTTTACTCCCCGTTTCTCCAGCATCTTTCGAATAGCCGCGTTATTTTCTACATGCTCTTTTGTTATCGGCGCATTCCCTTTGAGGTCTTTTTCCAACACGTTATGACTCGTCAGTTCGGTAGCAAAATCCTTTGCCTTGATCGTCAAGGTCGGCAGAAAATCAGCTAGAGCCTTGTTGTCGGGTATGGCCAGTTTTTTCTTCATATCCTGGGTGGAGAAGCCGCCGAATAAGGCCTGATCACCTTTTGAGCGTAGGATGGCAAATCCTCTTTCATCTACGCCACGATGATAGACAATCCCGGAAAGTTTTTTCTCCGATTTAGAGAGCTTCTCCCGAGCCATCACTCTCTCTACATCGAGTAAGCGCTGTTCGATCAATTCCTGTTTGCGGGTCTGGACCGCGAAATACGTTTGAGCGAATGCGATCTCGTTTTTTAAAGGATCCCCGTTCTGAGCGATCAGATAACAGGCGTAGCGTGTAAGGGCAATATCTTCCAATGACCGTTGCGAACCACTGCCGATTGATACCATTTTGTTGACATCAACAAAATGGTCGGAAACCCTTTCTCCGCTATTCTTACAGGCGTCCTTCGCCTTGTCTACCACTTTTATAAAATTCCGCCATTCGGAATAGCTGAATAGTTCCTGCAAATCCCTGGCGCTACAGCACTCAACATTATTGATGACATAACAAGCCTGTTCAAACCTTTCAAATAACTCGTGAATCAATTCTTTCTTCATATAAAAGGTTTTTTGCAAGTTAAACCCTCTTTTATAAAAAAATCCGGAAAAATATCCACCCCCGGCAGAAAGTAATTGGCAGCCGGCCGGTGTCATCGCGGCTATAGCCCCGCGGCAGGCGTCTCTTCCACCAGGTCAAGCTCAATCTTAAGGTTATTGATGATAAACTCCTGTCTTTCCTGCGTGTTCTTACCCATGTAGTATTCCAGGATCTGCTGGATATGGGTCTCCGGCATGACCATGACGGGCTGAACGCGCATGTCGGCGCCGATGAAACGGGCAAATTCATCGGGCGAGATCTCGCCGAGGCCTTTGAAGCGGGTAATCTCCGGCTTGTTGCCCAATTTTTTGACTGCAGCTTGTTTTTCCGTTTCGTCGTAACAATAATGCGTCTCCTGTTTGTTGCGGACCCGGAACAAGGGGGTCTCGAGGATATAGACGTGACCATTCTTTACCAGGTCGGGGAAGAACTGGAGAAAGAAGGTCATCAGCAGCAGCCGGATATGCATGCCATCGACATCGGCGTCGGTTGCAATGACGATCTTGTTATAACGCAAGCCCTCGATACCGTCCTCTACATTGAGCGCGTGTTGCAGAAGGTTGAATTCTTCGTTTTCGTAGACCACTTTTTTGGTAAGGCTGAAGCAGTTGAGCGGTTTGCCGCGAAGACTGAAGACGGCCTGGCGTTCGACATCCCGGGCCTTGGTGATGCTGCCGCTGGCGGAATCTCCTTCGGTGATGAAAATGGTGCTTTCTTTTTGCCGTTCCAGCACCTGCTCCTTATCCTTACCGGTAGCCTCGTCATTGTAGTGGTAACGACAGTCCCGTAATTTCTTATTGTGGAGGTTGGCCTTTTTAGCTCTTTCATTAGCCAGTTTCCGGACGCCGGCCAGCTCTTTGCGTTCGCGTTCGCTCTGCTCGATACGTTTCTTCAGCGCATCGGCGGTAGCCGGGGTTTTATGCAGATAGTTGTCGAGCTCCTTGGCGAGGAAGTCGTTTACGAAGTTCTTCATGGTGGAACCACCTTCGGCCATAAACTGACTGCCCAGCTTGGTCTTGGTCTGGGATTCGAAAACGGGTTCGACTACGCGAACGGAGACCGCCGCCGTGATGCTCTGACGGATATCGGCGGCTTCATAATCTTTTTTATAGAAATCGCGGATCGTCTTGACGAAGGCTTCCCGAAACGCCTGCTGATGGGTACCGCCCTGGGTGGTATATTGTCCGTTGACAAAGCTGAATATCTCTTCGCCGTAGTCGCTGTTGTGCGTAATAGCCACTTCGATGTCCTCTGCCTTGAGATGGATGATGGGATAACGGAGCTCGTCTTCGTTTGTCCGGCGCTGCAGCAGGTCGAGCAGCCCGTTTTTGGATACGTACTTTTTGCCATTGAACTGAATGATCAGCCCTGCATTGAGATAGCAGTAATTCCAAAACTGGTTGTCCATATATTCATGGATATAATGGAAATTTTTGAAGACGGTTTCATCGGGGACAAAGGTGACCAGGGTGCCATTGGGCTGGTCGGTTTTGGTTTCCTTGTGTTCTTTGGTGAGGATACCTTTGGCGAATTCGGCGGTCTTCTCGCGGCCGTCGCGAAAGGCAGTGACCTTGAAATAGCCGCTAAGCGCGTTTACGGCTTTCGTACCCACTCCATTAAGTCCTACGGATTTCTGGAATGCTTTGCTGTCGTATTTGGCGCCGGTATTGATCTTGCTGACTACATCCACCACTTTGCCCAGGGGGATGCCGCGGCCGAAGTCCCGGATGCTGACGGTTTTCTGGTCGACGCTGACCTCCACCTGTTTGCCATAGCCCATGGTGTGTTCATCGATACAATTGTCGATGACTTCCTTTATCAGAACATAGATCCCGTCATCAGGGCTGCTGCCGTCCCCCAACTTGCCGATATACATACCGGGGCGGAGGCGGATATGTTCGCGCCAGTCGAGACTCTTGATGCTTTCCTCCGTGTATTCGAACAAATTATTTTTTTCTGCCATAAAAGGGTTCCGATGTTTGGACCTATGTCCCGCAAGGCTTAAATAAACTTAAATAAAGGCTGCAAGATAGGCAAACGAAATTAGAGACGGATTATTGGATTTCTACAGGTGTGGATATTTCAAGCCTGCCGGGGCGTGCGCCGGTTTTGCGCTTTGATACTTACATTCGCACCATGGCTGAAATTTTTTTGACCCTGGAAGGGGTTACGGTACAATGGGGTGGAGTAAAGCTATTGGAAGGGCTCGACTGGACGGTCCGGCACGGCGAGCAATGGGCGGTCATCGGTCCTTCGGGAAGCGGCAAAACAGTGCTGGCGCACACGTTGATGGGACGACATTTTTCCAGCGGGCGGGTAGACCTTTCCAACGAGCAGGGCGGCACGCGGGGAGGCAGCCGAGGAGCGGGCCCGTCCCGCATCGCGATGGTGGAGCAGCAGCACCTGTTCAGGGGCCGGCCGGGAGCCACGGACCTGTATTACCAGCAACGGTTCAATGCTGCGGATGCCGACAAGACGATCACCGTGGAGGAGGAATTGGCGGCGGCGGGGATGGCTGGTCATACGAATAAAGAATGGTTGGACAGCCTCCATGTGCGTGCTTTGCTGGAAAAGCCGCTGATCCAGCTTTCCAACGGCGAAAATAAACGGGTGCAGCTGGCTATTGCACTGCTGGAGCGGCCCGACCTGCTGATCCTGGACAATCCGTTCCTGGGACTGGATACAGAAGGAAGGGCGGTATTGCATACGATCATCAACCGGCTCGCGACAGAAGGGATGCAGATCCTGCTGATCACCGGGGCTCAGGAAATTCCCGCCTGCATTACCCATATCGGGCGATTGGACAAGGGAAGGTGGACCTTCAGGGGTCCGGCGGCCGACTTTCACCCGGCAGCGGAACCGGAGAATACCCTCCGGCTGGATGCCGCTATCCTGGCCAGGCTGCAAGAGGCATCCCGGGCTGGCGATGGAAAAGAGGATGATTTCCCGGTGGCGGTGAAAATGGTCAACACGACGATCCGGTATGGAGAAGCCACGATCCTGAACAATATCAACTGGGAAGTCAGAAAGGGAGAAAGGTGGAATGTCAGCGGGCCGAACGGAGCGGGAAAATCGACCCTGCTGAGCCTGATCACCGCCGACAATCCGCAGGCTTATGCCAACGAGATCTGGCTGTTCGGGCGTCGCCGTGGAACAGGCGAGACCATTTGGGATATAAAAAAGAAAATCGGTTTTGTCTCGCCGGAGCTGCATCTATATTTCGATTCCGGGGCCAGCTGCTTCGAGGTTGTCGCTTCCGGTCTTTTCGATACGATAGGATTGTTCCGGCTCCTGACACCGGAACAGGAAGAGACGACCTTATTGTGGATGCAGCTTCTGAACTTACAGGAGCTGCGCGGGCAGCGGCTGCTGCAGTTGTCCACCGGACAGCAACGGATGCTGCTGCTGGCGAGGGCGCTGATCAAAAATCCGCCGATGCTGATCCTGGATGAGCCCTGCCAGGGGCTGGATGACGGGCAAACGGCCTATTTTCGGGCGCTGATCACTACGCTATGCGAGGCGTTCGATAAGACCTTGCTGTATGTGAGCCATTACCGGCAGGAGCTGCCCAGCTGTATCGATCGCTTCCTGCGATTGGAAAAGGGGGAGATGATGTAATCTTCCAGGAGAAAATGGCGCGGGCACGTGGAAGCCGTTCCGGAAATCCGGGAGGGCTTCCCTTTTTTTAATGCATTAATTAATTGATTATCAATAAGTAAAGGTTAATTTATTGTGAAAGGGATGGACGGCGCCCAAACTTATCCGAAAGGAACGGCAAAAAGCGTAAATTTGTGTAACCACGATGGGGAGCCTTACTAACTCCTGCTTTCCCATATCGTTGGTCGAAACCCACTTACTACCCATTTTCTTCTGTCGGATTTATTAGTTGGTTTTTATTGTCTGATCTTTTAAAAAGGAGATGTATGTATTCGTATGCGTTGTTGGAAAAGGGTTGTTATTACCTGATACAGGAAAACGAACAGGGGCCTGTCGGATTGATCAGGGTGAACATGGAAACGGATCATTGTATGTACGTATCCAGCTATGCCGAGACGGAATTGACATTATGGAAGAAGAAGGCAGATCCGATCTTCGACATTCTCGAGTTGCTGGAAGACGACAAGGTGAAGACCTGGGAATCGATCTATAACGGTAGCCAGGATACCTATAACTACGAGGAGGATGAGGAATAGCCCGTCGGATGAGAATAGCCGCTTTGGTGGGATTTTCGTATTCCATAGCTCCAAAGCCCGGCAGAGGTAATGGCGGCAGAGAGCAACAGGCTTAGATAGTAAAGCAGGAAGCTGTCGGACTCACTATTATTGGAATTGGCATTGTGATGTAAATGGGCGAAAATGTAGATAATAAGCATGCTCCCATAAGAAAAGAGCAGCGAAGCATATACAAATACCATGGAATTTTCAAACCGGGTATGTTCCATTTTTATCAAATACTGCCAAAGGCCGACCATGCTGCAAAGAAGGACAATCATCAGGCCCGATCCAAGGATCAGCGTGACAAAGCTATTTCCACTCCAATGAAGCAGGATTGATTCTCCGGTCATAAACAGCAGCAGCAGCAATAGAAGGCCCTTACGCTCACGGCCCTGTCTGGCGAGGGCAAAGACCAGGAGTACGAGCGGCGCTTCAAGCAGGCTATAATAAAAGCTCAACTGACGAATGACATGACTCCCTCCCGACCGGGAAAAGTATATCTCAAGGAGATTATCGGCCCCGTTGAGGAACCAATAAATGCCCAGCACCCAATAGCTGTGGATCTTCCGCATTTTTTTCCAGCCTAAGAATAAAAAAGGGATAAAACAAAGCACGACGGCCCCGTTGGAGATGATAGAAAAGAACACGGAATAAAAACCTGTTTTCAAAGGACGGTTGTTTATATCTGGCGCTTCCGCCAATTTACAAAATTTTGGCTCCAGCGCCAGACGTCAAAATTCTGGAGAGCCACGCCCTTGCCACTGGCAAGGACTTGCTCGCGACCTTCGCCTTGCTCGGTCGTGGCCAAGGGGACTGTGTCCCCTTTTGTAAAGCGTAAATAAAAATAATTTATTATTGTTAAAACTACTCAGTTTTGTACAGAATTTACGCAAGCGAGACAGTGGACTTTCCCTAACTCACTAGTAATCATAGAAAAACAACAAACCCTGCGAATAGACTGCAGTGGAGCAGGCCGACCGTCCTATTAAGAAGGATTGACGTAAATTGAGCGTGGAATGATAGCACAAGAGACCATACAAAAAATCCTGAGCCGGATCGATATTATCGAGATAGTAAGCGGGTTTGTGCGGCTGAAGAAACGAGGGGTGAATTACCTGGGGCTTTGTCCGTTTCACAATGAGAAGTCGCCATCCTTTACGGTCTCGCCGGTCAAAGAAATCTATAAGTGTTTTGGCTGCGGGCGGAGCGGGAATACGATCAGCTTTCTGATGGAGCATGAGAAATATTCTTATGCGGAAGCCCTTCGGTGGCTGGCCTCGAAGTATAATGTTGAAATCGAGGAAAAGGAGCTGAGCCCCGAGTTGAGGCAGCAGCAGCAGGTAGCGGAAAGCCTCCATATCATCAACGGGTTTGCACAGCAATTTTTCTCCCGGACCCTTTTTGAATCCGAGGAAGGGCAGGATATCGGGCTGAGCTATCTGAAAGAGCGGGGATTTAACGAGGAGGTGATACGGAAGTTTCAGCTGGGATACAGCCCGGACCAACGGGATGTTTTTGCCCGCGCTGCGCTGGCGGCGCAGTACAATCTGGAATACCTGCAGAAAAGCGGGCTTGTAGTAGTTCGGGACGAGCAGCCAATGGACAATTACCGGGGAAGGATCATCTTTCCTGTACACAATCAGACGGGCAAGATCATCGGATTCGGAGCGCGGATCATCCGGACCAATGACCGGGCGCCGAAATATATCAACACGCCGGAGAACGAGATCTATGTAAAGAGCAAGATCCTCTATGGATCATGGCTGGCGAGGCAGGCCATTGACAAGCAGGATGAATGTCTGCTGGTAGAAGGTTATACGGATGTGATTTCACTGCACCAGGCCGGCATCGGGAATGTTGTCGCCAGCGGCGGTACTTCACTGACCGTCGATCAGCTCCGGCTGATCAAAAAATATACAAAACATCTTACCATCATTTATGATGGGGACGGCGCTGGGATCAAGGCGGCGCTGCGGGGTCTGGACATGGCGCTGGAAGAAAGCCTGGATGTGAAGCTGGTGCTGATCCCCGATAAAGAAGATCCGGATAGCTATGTCCGCCGGCTGGGTGCCGCCGCTTTCCGGGATTTTATCGCGGCCAATAAGAAAGATTTTATTCTGTTCCGGCTGGAAGTAGCTTTGAAGGATGCTGCGGGAGATACGGGCAAAAAGGCAGAGCTGGTTAACCAGATGGCCGAGACGATCGCCCGGATCAATAAAGCCGAGGATTTTACCCGGCAGCAGGATTATATCCGGCAATGCGCTGAGATCCTCCGCATCGAGGAGACCGGATTGCATTCGCTGGTCAACAAGTTCATCCGCGGAAGGATTGACAAACAGGAAAGCCGCGCAGCAGCCGGAGGCGGACAGGGAGCGGGCGGCCGACAGCCGGCGGGTGGAGACGGGTCGGCCGGTTCGGACGGCGGGATGGCCCTGATGGGACCCGGAGACGGATCGGGGCTGATGGTGGAAGCAGGTGTGCCGCCCGATGATGATTCGCTCAGCCTGCTGTTCCGGCACGAACAAAATGAAAGAGGAATGATCCGAAGCCTGCTGGATTATGGATTGAAGGCCTGGGATGAGCAGGGCTCCGTCGCCGACTATATCCTGGCCGAATGCACTGAACTTTACGAACTGATCGATAATAAGCGGCTGCTGAAGATACTGGATCTCTACAGAAGCTGGTATGAAAAGGGGCTGGAACCCAATACAAAGAGCTTTCTATATCATGAGGACCAGGAATTGAGCACGCTGGCCGTCTCCGTTCTGGAAACACATCAGGATGCACGCTATGAGCTCAGCCTGAACTGGAAGAATCACTACGAGGGCAAGATCACTACTCCCGAGGAACTATACCGGGAAGATGTCCTGTCCACGATGTGTTATCTAAAATTACGCAAGATTAAGCGTCTGATAGAGGAAAACGACAAGGACATAATCAATCCACATACCGACGACGAGCTCAGGGTACTTATGCAGACGCAAATGCACCTGAAAAAAATGGAAAGGGCCCTGTTACAGGGCCTGGGTACCGTGATCGTCAAGTAATACCCCAGCCAACAGCCGGCACCAATCGCTGTGCCTGTAGCAGATGACGTTCGTTGTGAGCGATCAGGAACCGAAGGGTTTCGCCCAGCCCGAAATGAAGAAAGGGAACGAAATGAAAGGGGATCCTGATCCGCCGAAGGTCTTTGGTAGAAGAATGCCGGAGAATATCATCCAGTGCATCACATTTACTCTGGAAATTATAAAGGACTTCTTTTATGTCCGCCTGCGGTTTGACGGGCTGAACGGATTTCGCCGTTTTCATTTTCAAAACGCTGCCGTCGGGACGGGGCACAATCTTTTCATAGGTCCATTCCCCAAGCCACGAACTGCGAAATTCGTCGGACGGCGTGTCGGTCGCCAGCGTGACCCGCGGCAGAATGATCCGGATGTAAATGTCATTGGAAAGATTGAGGTGCGCAAATACTTCTATGATGCTCCATTTCCCGGGAGCCGGGGCAAAGATGAGCTGATCGTCTGTCAAACGAAGAAAGGTTTGGGTGCCGGCCTTGATCAGTTCGGTCCGGTCCAATAGTTCCGTTATCAGACCTTGCCTACTGTAAACTGCCATAGGAGTTCGCTTAAAAGCATATCTTTAAATGAAATAGGGGTGTTCGTCAGACAGGGGCCCTCGGATCTTGCTATTTGGCAGCGGGATTCTTTTTACCGGCAATCAATTTGTCGATTGCCTGCCCCAGGCGGCGGGATCTTGTCTCTTCCTTTTTCGCGCTGGAGATCCAGACCACATATTCTTTTTGATCGGTGAAGGAAAGCTCTTCAAAAAAATGCGAAGCGACTTTGCTGCGACGCAGCTCTTTGGCGAAATCGGAGGGCGGGCTGATGGTCCGATCGACGAGGTCAATCCCGGCCGACTCCAGAACGGCCTCTCTGACGGCGGCCTTGGCCAAGGCAGTGACGGTATCGGACTTTTTAAAGCGGATGGCCGTCCACACATGATCGATCGCGACCTGGCGTACGACCTCATAACCTTCGCCGGTTATGCAGTTCCAGCTACAATCCCTGTAGAGCGTGGTAGCGATCTTGGAGCCCACTTTCGGATAGGCCACCCAAAATTTGGCATCCCGCTGCAAGGCAGGCAGCACCTCGCGAACAATATTTCCCAATTGGTGTTCATTGATAGCAAAGACAAGGGCGAAATCTATTTTCCTGCTCTTTAACAAAGGAGTCAGGTTCTTGGCAAAGGCCAGCTTGACAAATTGTTTTTCGATGGCAGATGGCAGACCCTGAACCAGCAGGTTTCTTTCGTCCTTAAATTGGAGTTTCTCCAGTAAAGTTTGAGACATTCTGGAAATTTTTATTTTTTATAGTAGAATGCGTTCCTCATGCAGGATGGTAAAATTAAGGAAAATTTGCTAATCCTTGTCGCTTGTATTCACTTGTTTGCGCTGGCGCCGCCGGTCACGGTAACGGAGTATAGGTACTTTGTTCTCATTTCCCCTGATCAGCCGGGAAATGTTCTTCTGATGGGTAAGGACGACCAATAGGGCGACGGCAATGGCAAATCCCCGATAAAGGGTCTCGTGTGCATCGAAGATATAGAGGATGAGTACGGCAAAAGCCAGGCTGGCAAGGATGGAACTCAGGGAAACAAAACGGGTCAGATACAGTACCAGCAAAAAAACAGCCACGCAGCATATAGCCGCGAGGGGCTGAATGGCGATAATCATTCCAAAAAGGGTGGCTACCCCTTTTCCGCCCCTGAATTCTGCCCAGATAGGAAAAATATGACCGGTTACAGCAGCCAGACCTAAACCAACCATAAAGTTGGTCCTTTCGGTCTCGTCATGGAGGTAATAAGGTACGAGGATAAAAAGGCTGGTGGCGACAACACCTTTCAGCACGTCTACTGCCATCACAAAGGTGCCCCAGCGCGAGCCAAGAACCCTGAAGGTATTGGTTGCCCCGGCATTACCACTGCCATATTCACGGATATCTATCCCGAAGAAGGACCTGCTTACCCATAAGGCGGTAGGAATAGAGCCAATTAAATACGCCGAAAGTATAAGTAAAACTTCCTTCATTCGAATGGTTGGGTTAAAGTCGGATAACAAATATAATGAAAAAAAGACTCGGATCCTTTCACGCTCAAGCGCTTATTTAGTCTTTTTTTCGATTGTAAGACAGATCCAGCTGCCTTTTGCCACCCGTACGGATACGGATAAACCGTTTGCTACAGCCTGATTTTCAATATCTTCCAAGTCCTCTTCCAACAGGCCGCTCATCAATATAACGCCCCCCTCCAGCAATTGTTGCCCGATTGCCGGCATCTCCCGGAGCAAAACATGCTTATTGATATTCGCTAATATGATGTTATAACCCTTTCCTGTCGGTATTTTATCATTTTTTAGGGGCTGTATCCTTATACAATGATTTTCTACTATATTTTCCCGGGCATTTTCAATGCTCCAGTCGTCATTATCGATGGCCAGAACAGAGGCCGCGCCGAGCCGTTCGGCAAGGATGGCGAGAACGCCGGTGCCGGTGCCGAAATCCAGCACGGTCTGTCCGTGGAAATCCAGTTGCTGCATGGCCTGCATCATCATATAGGTCGTTGCATGGTGCCCCGTGCCAAAGCTCATTTTTGGGGTGATGATAAGTTCGTGGGTTACGCCGGGGATCGGAGAATGAAAATAGGCGCGGACAGCGCAGAAATCCCCCACCTGTACCGGCAGAAAGTTCTTTTCCCATTCTTCGTTCCAGTTCCTTTCCGCGAGCAACGTGGAAGTATAGGATAGCCGGTGCTCCTGCAAAAGGGTATCGAGCTTTGCCCCGTCGAATTGCTTTTCCGGCAGAAAGGCCTGCAGCGCATCTTCCTGCTGTTCGAAGCCTTCATAGCCCAATTCCGGCAGCAGCGCAACAAGGATCTCCTGCTGGGAAAAATCGGCGGTGGGGATGGTGATCTGTAAATAATTCATAGCAACAAAAAAGTCCGGCTCAGTGGGAAAAGTAGAGCCGGACCTTTTTCGTCTAATGTCTGAATTGCTTCGCGATTCAGGAGGTCCGCAGCTCGCACCGCAGACCTGAATAGTAAGTTAATGATCCTTAATGCTGGTCTCTGGGCGCGCCTTCCGGTTTTGGCATCAGTATCTTGCGGCTGAGCTTGAATTTGCCGGTCTTCTGATCGAGCCCGATCAATTTAACCTTGACCATATCGCCTTCCTTGAGAACGCCGTCCATGGTCTCCAGTCTTTTGTGCGAGACTTCACTGATATGCAGCAACCCTTGCTTACCGGGCAGGAATTCCACAAAAGCGCCATAAGCCATAACCGATTTGACCTTGGCTTCATAGACAGAGCCGACTTCCGGCTGGGCGACGATACTCTTGATCCAGTTGACAGCCTTGTCCAGACCTTCCTTGGCCGGACTGAAGATGCTGACTTCGCCAAAGTTGCCGACTTCTTCGAGATTGATGGTAGCGCCGGTCTCACGTTGGATCTCCTGGATGATCTTTCCTTGCGGTCCGATGACAGCGCCGATGAACTCCTTATCGATAAAGATCTTGACCATTCTGGGGGCATGGGGTTTCACCTCAGGGCGGGTGGCCGGCATACACTCGTACATGGCATCGAGAATGTGGAGGCGGCCTTTACGGGCCTGATCCAACGCTTCCCGCATCGTATTCATGCTAAGACCGTCTACCTTGATATCCATCTGTACACCACAGATCCCTTCGCGGGTACCCGTGACCTTGAAGTCCATATCGCCCAGATGATCTTCATCACCCAGGATATCGGTCAGGATGGCGTATTTGCCATCGGCCGGACGGGTGATCAGACCCATGGCCACGCCGCTGACGTGTTTGGGGAAAGGAACCCCGGCATCCATCAACGCCAGGCTACCGGCGCAAACAGTGGCCATGGACGAGGAACCATTGGATTCCAGGATGTCGCTGACCACGCGTACCGTGTAGGGGTAATCGCTGCCGGGCATCATCTGCTTTAGCGACCGCATGGCCAGGTTACCGTGACCTACTTCCCGGCGGCTCTGGCCGCGCATCATCTTTACTTCACCGGTGCTGAAAGGCGGGAAATTATAATGTAAGAAGAATTTGGAATCGACGGATTTGGCGGCGCTCTCTACCAGTATCTCATCCAGGGGGGTGCCCAGGGTGACGGTGGTGAGGGATTGGGTTTCACCGCGGGTAAACAAGGCGGAACCGTGCGGCGTGGGCAGCGGATCTACTTCCATCGCCAGCGGGCGGACCTGATCGAGGGAACGGCCATCGAGGCGGATACGATCATCGAGGATCATATTGCGGACAACGTCCCATTGCAGGTCGGCATAATACATTTTTGCGAATTTCTTGTCGACATCCGCCGCTTCTTCGCCGAGGCTTTCGATCAGTTCCTTCTTCAATTTATCAAAGGCGTCGCTGCGTTCGTGCTTGCTGCTGCCGGCGCGGGCGATCTGGTAGATCTTGTCTTTCGTGAAGTCGGTCACCTTCTGCTTCAGCTCTTCTTTGTGCTCGGGCTTGGCGTAATCGCGCTTGCCGGTAACTCCTGCCTTGGCCCGCAGCTCTCCCTGTGCCTTGATATGGACACGAATGGCATCGTGTGCCAGCTCGAGAGCCTTCACGAGGTCTTCCTCGCTGCATTCGTGCGCTTCGCCTTCTACCATCATCAGGTTCTTGTCGGTAGCGGCGATCATAAATTCCATATCGGACTTTTCGAGTTCGGTACGGGAGGGATTGACGATAAACTTTCCGTCAACGCGGCCGATGCGAACTTCCGAAATGATCTCTTTGATGGGAATATCGGATACGGCAAGGGCCGCGCTGGCGGCCAGACAGGCCAGGGAATCCGGCATCACTTCATAGTCGCTGGACACGAGGCTGAGCAGAACCTGGACCTCACAAAAATAGTCTTCAGGAAAAAGGGGACGCAGCGCGCGGTCGATCAGGCGGCTGGTCAGAATTTCATAGTCGTTAAGCCGGGCTTCTCTTTTGAAAAAAGAACCCGGGATGCGACCGGCAGAAGCAAATTTCTCCTGGTAATCAACGGAAAGCGGGAAAAAGTCCTGTCCTTCTTTAGCTTCTTTGTTGGCAACAACCGTGGCAAGAATGATACAATTGCCCTGGCGTACAGTAACGGCCCCATTTGCCTGACGGGCCAGCTTGCCGGTTTCGATGGAGACCGTACGGCCTTCCCCGATATCGAACGTTACACTAATAGGTTGTGAGAGCATGAGTTTGTGCGTCTTTGTCGAATGACGGCTTATCAGAGGCGGGACGGGGATAAACCGTAATTCTTTGTTAAAAAATGTATATTTTAATATGCCGGGAATGCGTTCTTTGAAATTTAACGCATTCCCGGCAATGCGCTAATGTCTTTATTGGTAACAAAACGTTCTGTTATAAAAAAACGATTCCCAACCGTCTTGTCAGTTGGGAATGGTAGTCCTATACATAAACAAAATTATTTTCTGAGTCCGAGTTTTTCGATCAGCTGGCGGTAGCCCTGGAGGTTGTTCTTGCTCAGGTAGGTGAGCAGACGTTTTCTTTTACCCACCAATTGCATCAAACCGCGGTGAGTGGAGAAATCTTTTTTATTGGCTTGCAAGTGTTCGGAAATACGGTTGATCCGTTCTGTCAACAAAGCAATCTGGCCCTCGATAGAACCGGTGTTTGCGGCGGCGCCACCGAAATTGGTGAAAAAACCCGCTTTTTTCTCGTTTGTCAAATAAGGCATCTCAAAATGTTTGTGTGTACAGGGAAGGTTATCCCGAAACAAACCCATCCCCTGTACACGGCTAATGATGGGCCTTCGGTCGTATCGGCGGACCGGATGATCCGCCTGAATCGCTGCAACTTTTGCAGGCGGCAAAATTAGGATAATTTTTCCGAACTTATTCTAATCAAGGGCAAAAATACGATAAAATTGCTGATTATGGCGCTGTAAATGGGTAAAGTCGGGCAGTTTATACATATTTGCCGGATGAAAAAGCGGGTCTTTTGTACAGTGACCAATGATCTGAACTATGACCAACGGATGATAAGGATTTGCACGTCGCTGGCTGCTGCCGGCTATACCGTGACCCTGGTAGGCCGGGAAACACGGGGTTCCCTGCCGCTGACAGAGCGGTCTTTCCGGCAACACCGGCTTAAAATGTGGTCTGGGCAAGGTAAATTGTTCTACCTGGAATACCATTTCCGCCTCTTTTTTTACCTGCTGACACAAAAAATGGATGGCATCTGCGCTATAGACCTGGATTCGATCCTCCCCTGCCTGTTTGTCTCCCGGCTGCGGCGGATCCCCAGGCTGTACGATGCCCATGAATTGTTCTGCGAGATGCAGGAGGTCGTTACCCGGCCTTTTGTCTATAAGATCTGGAAAGCGGTGGAGCGGTATTCGGTCCCGGCTTTTCGTCATGGCTACACCGTGAATCAGCCCATTGCCGCGGAGTTCCACCGTCTCTATGGAGTAGAATATGCGGTCATCCGCAACCTGCCCGTGCTCGAAGAGCCGGCTCCCCCCATACCGGATGCGCCCTCCGCCCTGTCCCCGCCGGCCCCCCCGGACCCGGGCCGGCGGTTTATTCTTTATCAGGGTGCCGTGAATGAGGGGCGATGTTTTGAAACATTGATCCCGGCCATGCTGCAGGTCGATGCACAACTGCTCGTCTGCGGAGAGGGCAACTACCTGGCTAAAGCCAGGGAACTGGTGTCGCAGTATGGCCTTAATGAAAAAATCCTCTTCAGGGGATATGTCCGACCGGAAGAACTAAAGGCCATTACCCGGTCGGCCTGGTGCGGGATTACCTTATTTGACCGGAGGGGGCTTAGCAATTACTATTCACTGGCAAACCGGTTCTTCGACTATATGCATGCGGGCATCCCTCAATTGGCGATGAACTACCCTGCTTACCGGGAAATAAACAATTGTCATTCTATTGCTGTTCTAATAGACGAACCGGGTGTCCGGGAAGTAGCGGACGCCCTGAATGAGCTTTTGAACAATACGGATTTGTATCATACTTTATCGGAAGGCTGCAAACAGGCAAGGCTTCGCTACAACTGGCAGGAAGAGGAAAAAATCCTGATCCGCCTTTATCAACAACTATTTAAGTAGAACGTGGAGAAACACTTACATATCGTGTGCCTGGATGTACCCTATCCGGTGGATTACGGCGGGGTCTTTGATCTGTTCCAAAAAATCAAATCCCTGCACGCCGCCGGGGTGAAGATCCATCTGCATTGTTTTGAGTATGGGCGCGGACAGCAGCCGGTGTTGAATGAATATTGTGTGGAGGTCCATTACTATACCCGTCACGAAGGGCATAAGGGGTTCTCGCATAAACTGCCGTATATCGTTTGCTCGAGGTCGAATGGCCAATTACTGGAAACCCTGCTGGAAGACGAGCACCCTATCCTGCTGGAAGGCATCCATTGCACCTACCTGCTGAATGATGACCGGTTCCGCCAGCGCCGGATCGTTCTGCGGCTGCACAACGTGGAATATCAATATTACCGGCAATTATATCACACCGAAAAATCGCTTTGGAAAAAGATCTACTACCTGCATGAAAGCAATATGCTCCGGCATTATGAACAGCGCATCGCCCTCCGGGTGAAGATCCTGGCTGTCTCGGAAAAGGATAGTGAGCAATACCGGACGGAATTCGGAGCGGACAATATCGAGACGCTCCCGGTATTCCTTCCTTTTGAAGAGGTGCGAACGAGGGAGGGCACAGGTTGTTTTTGTCTTTATCACGGCAATCTTTCCGTACCTGAAAACGAGCAGGCGGTGATCTGGCTGTTAAAGAATGTTTTTGCCTCCCTGGAATTGCCGCTGATCATTTCCGGTAAGAATCCATCCGCAAGGCTGACGCGGCTGATCTTTCAATATCCGCTGACCTGTCTTATCCCGGATCCATCGGAGGCAGAGCTACAGGACCTGATCGCCAAGGCACAGCTGAATGTCCTGCCTTCGTTTAATTGCACCGGGGTGAAGCTGAAATTGCTCAATGCCTTATTCAATGGCCGGCATTGCCTTGTCAATGGCGGGATGGTGGAAGGTTCGGGGCTGGAATCCATCTGTCACGTAGCCGATGGGGCCGAAACGATGCGGTCGCTGGTGCAGAACCTTTATACGCAGGCGATGAGACCGGAAGAGATCAAGGTGAGAAAAGAAGTGCTGGCGGGCATTTATAATAAAGAAGACAATTTACAGCAATTGCTGCGATCGATCTGGTCGATGGACGGATCGCCAGTCAGTCAAAGGCAAGCGTAGCGTTATCGATGACCATTCCTCTTTCGGTCTTGACCGTGCGGGCCGGGAATTTACTGATGACGCGGTAGTCGTGGGTAGCCATAATGACGGAAGTTCCATAGTCTTTGGCGATACGGAGGAGGAGCTGCATGATCTCATCGGAAGTCTCGGGGTCCAGGTTGCCGGTCGGTTCGTCTGCCAGGATGAGTTTTGGTGAATTAAGGAGGGCCCGGGCAATATCCACCCGCTGCTGTTCTCCGCCGCTCATCTCAAAAGGCATCTTAAAACCTTTGGATTTCAATCCTACTTTATCCAGTACATCGGCGATCTTTTCATCCATTAAACGGTTGTCTTTCCAGCCGGTAGCGCCTAAAACGAATTTGAGGTTATTGTTGACGTTGCGGTCCGTCAGCAGCTGAAAATCCTGGAATACCACTCCAAGGGTACGACGGAGATAGGGTACTTTTTTCCAATCCATTTTCCGCAGGTCAAAGCCCGCCACCTGTGCTTCCCCTTCCCGTAAAGGGATATCCCCATAAAGAGTTTTGAGCAGGCTGGACTTGCCGGTTCCGGTCTTCCCGACCAGATAAACAAACTGTCCTTTTTCCACGGCGAGATTGACGTCCTGTAAAATCAGGTTATCACCCTGGTAGATGTTACAGTGTTTTAATTCTACGATGATTTCGGCCATAGTAAATGGTTGATCCTGACAAAAATAAGGAAAATCCCCTAGGAATCGGTTTTCGCGGCATCGGGGCGCTTCGTCCCACCGATTCTACGAATCGGTGTCGGGCTTCAACATGAGACGCAGCGTAGAGTCATTGGCAAAATAGCTCATCATCCAGTTGAGGAAAATGAACAGCTTGTTCTTGACGCTGAGAATAAGCATGAGGTGGACAAACATCCAGGTGAGCCACGCGAAAACGCCCTGAAAATGGAAATTCGGCAGATCGACCACGGCCTTTCTCTTTCCAACAGTAGCCATGGACCCTTTATTATGATATTCAAATTCCAGCCCGGGCAGGCCTTTCAATTCCCGTTTGAAATTACGGGCAAGATTACCGGCCTGTGCCAGGGCTACGTTTGCCAGTTGGGGATGACCGTTAGGGTATTTGGGTGTGGCCATCCACGAAATATCGCCGATAGCATAAACGCCGTCGAGACCTTCGACCTCGCCGAACCGGTTTGTTTTTAGCCGGTTGCCCTTGAGCACAGTGGCAGCGGGGATGCCTTCGATGCGATTGCCGATGACCCCCGCGGCCCAGATAACGTTCCTGGCAGCAATCGTTTCACCACCTTTCAGGGTAACGGTTTCGCCATCGTAGTCTTCTACAACGGTACCGGTCCGGACGATGACGCCCAATTCTTCCAGGTATTGCCGGGATTTGATCCGGGAGGGCTCGCTCATCGCGTTGAGGGTATTGGGTGAGCCTTCCAGCAGGTAGATGGTAAAACGGGAGAAATCGACCCCGGGGTAATCCTTCGGCAATATATGCATTTTCATTTCCGACATGGCCCCGGCCAGTTCGACGCCGGTCGGGCCGCCGCCCACGATGACGAAATTGAGCAGGGCCTGCAGTTCATGGGCGGGAGCCTCTATCGTATCCTCAAAGGTTTTCAGGATGCGGTTGCGCAGGGCCATCGCATTGGGAACGGATTTCATCGGAAAAGAATGGGACTGGATCCGGCTGTTGCCAAAAAAGTTGGTGGTGCAGCCAAGGGCGATGATAAGCCGGTCATAGTCAAGATTGCCTACGCTGGTGTGAACGATCTTTTTATCGGTGTCGACCCGCTGCACTTCGGCGATATGGATTTTCACATTTTTTGTGTACTGAAATATTTTCCGCAGCGGAAAGGAGATGCTGGAAGGTTCGAGCCGTGCCGTGGCAACCTGGTACATGAGCGGCTGGAACTCGTGGTAATTGTGGCGATCGACGAGAAATACGTCATAATCCGTGTTGTTTAGCGATCGGGCGATGCGAAGGCCTGCAAAACCTGCACCAATAATGACGATTCTCTTGTTTTTGCTGATACTTTGTGCCATGCGACGAGTGTTATTTGCCAACGGTCGACAAAGTTACAGGTAACCCGTCAATCCGGTCAATTATTATTATTCCCCCATCCCCGACCCATCACCCTTCATCCCTCACCCCCACCCCGCCTCCCTTACCCCTCCCCGGCGGGTTGGTGCAGGAGGCTATAATCGTTTGCACCTATTGCGTCGTGTATTTGTTATCGGTATATTTCAATTCGGCCGCCTACTGCAATGATATTGCAGTAGGAAGAAGTTGGCCTTTTGTTTGGTACAATTTTCCATTAAACCATTTTATGAAAGAAATACTTGAATACCTGAGCGAAAATTACTGGCAGCTTAGCGAAACGGCGATGAACTATATCGTTAGAAAAACAGATGAGATGGATGTAAAGAAAAAAGACATCCTGCTGAAACAGGGAGAGATCTGCCGGTATGTCTGGTTTGTAAAGAAAGGGTTGCTGCGTTCTTATGGGGTCAGTGAAACCGGAAAATATTTTTCCAATTGGTTTATGAAAGAAAATGACGTTGCCACCTCGGTGATCAGCTTTTTCCGGGAAGAGAAAACGGAGGAGGTCATAGAGGTGGCGGAGGACTCGCACCTCTGCAGGATGTCCCGGAAAGACCTGTTTATTGGTCTTGCTAAGTATAGAAGCCTGGCCATGCTGACCCTGATGATCATAATAAAGTACTATTGTCAGTCGCGCTTACTGGAGTCTTCCTTGCGGAGGAAGGAACCAGAACAAATCCATCAATACCTGTTGCAGCAGCATATCGAGTTGGTCCAGCGGGTCCCGGAAAAACATCTGGCTTCCTTCCTGGGGGTCAGCGAACCCACCTACAATGGCATAAAGACGGGAAAAAAAACCAAAACGGACGCCAAAATCAAAAAGAAAAAAGAAAAATAGGCTAAGATTTTTTATTTTCTTTACCCGCAACACTAAAATTCTTTAGTGTTACAACCCGACAATCTTCAAAATTTTTTGTCCCCACTTTCAATAAGCTAAAGCCCTTAAAGCGGCTCTCTGTCGCTTCCCGTTACTTTTGAAGCGTTATATCGATTCTGTCCGGCCGGCATGGAATCCCTTTATTAATCCTTCAAAAAAATAAAATGAAAATGCTCATTGCTTTTCTGACAGGCTGTGCCCTGCTCAGTCAGCCAGGTTATGTTGTCGCCCAGGGAGGGGTGGCGCATGGACCGACCATCCGTTCGTTGTTTTCCACCGTGCTGCGTCCCTCCACCCCTGCGGACAGTTCAGGCGCGGCGTCGTCGGGCCTGGGACTGTCCGGTCCGGCATCCGGCAAATCCGGCGAGGCCAATAAGGATCAGCTAAAGTCCTGCTGTCAGAAGATCGTAAAGGACATGCAGCGGATCTATTATCTCAACAGCCGGAGCGGGAAGATGAAGCTGCAGGTCCGGGGTATCTATGTCCGGGGAGCGACGCTCTTTTTTTCGCTAAAGCTGATCAACCGTTCATCGCTGGATTACGACATCGACAGTATCCGGTTCTTTATTGCCGAAAAACAAAAGGGAGGTCCCCCCTTGCGGCTAAACGAACTGTCCCCTGTCTATGTGTATGACAGTGCCAGGTTGGTAAAGGGGTATAGCCGGGTGACGAGCGTGGTCGTTGTCCCAAGATTGACCCTGGCGAGGCGCCGGCGGTTGCAGATCGAGGTGCTGGAAAAGAATGGCGGGCGGCAACTGCAGGTACAGGCAGCCAATTTCACGCTGGAGAATGCCAGACTCATCTGAGTGATTGAAAACCGATTTTATCATTTATCAAATTTTTTGTTATGAACATGGAAAATTTAAAATTCCTCAACGAAAGGCTTAAATATCTTGGCTTTAAGGAGAATACCTTACTGAATCAACAGCTAAAGGAACGGATCCTGGAAGAAATGCCGGCGTTTGAGCTTTACACGGATGAATATTTCGACCACTTTACCAGGCTGGAAGCAAAGCTTTTTTTCTATAAGATGGATAAAAGAGAGGTCTATATTTTTGACAAGTACGAAGCCACCTTATATTATGAACAGGATCCTGCTAAAGAGAAGAAGCAAAGCTTCCGTATCATCAGGGGGAAAGGCGTGACCCTAAAACAAGCCTTTAATCTGCTGCAAGGCAGATCGGCGTACATAGACCACGTCGATTTTTACGAAGTAGCCTACGAAACCTGGGCAAACCTGGACTTTGAGGAAAGAGACGCATGGGGAAACTTTAAGCTCATGGAATACCGGCATGGCTATGACCTGGAAAAAGTGCTGGAAATGTACCCGATCCGGGAATTGCAGAAAAAGGAGACCCGGGATCTGTTGATCGCAGCACTGCAACGGGGCAATCTGCATCAGGTTAGTTTTGACCAAAAGGCCAAACCGGAGCTAAAGCTGATCACAGCCGATCCTGCGGGCAAAACCATCAAGATCTACAACCCGGCATCGGGGGCCGGCAAAAAGAAGGAGACCGATAGCAAGCTGCTTGCGGTCAAAGACATCGCTTCGGCAGAACCGGATCCGGTCAATGAGGAAGAGGAGGAGGAAGATCCTGTTTCGGCAGAAGAGACGGTAATGGCAAAGCCGGGCAGGCGCAAGGCAATGCA
>Ga0302324_100003441_pt1 | contig 35714 bp, 34 predicted proteins | sample Palsa_T0_1_FD_201949 | JGI IMG/M metagenome (GOLD analysis project Ga0302324, IMG submission 201949) | Peat permafrost microbial communities from Stordalen Mire near Abisko, Sweden - Palsa_T0_1 | ecosystem: Environmental > Terrestrial > Soil > Palsa > Peat permafrost | place: Sweden: Abisko...
TGCCTCCGCTCCGAGTCCGCCCAGCAGATTCGACGGATCGCGGCCGGTCGCACTGTTGAGGCTGGGGTCGCTGTGATGATAGCTCGCCAGCGCCACGAATGCCGCCACCGAAGCGAGAAAGAGCGCCCCGCCTGCGCCGCGCAGGATCGCGATCCGCAGGACGCGGGCGATCGCGCGGCGGGCCTCGTCCAGCGCGTCCGTCATCGCGCCGCGCCGGGTACGCGGCTGGTAGATCGGCATCGAACGACCCGGACTCACGCGTGTGCCTCGGAGCTCAGGATTTCACCCATCCTTCCGAGTGCGGCCTCAATGGTTGACAATTCGTGAACGAGCGCCACGCGAAGGTAGCGAAACCCAGGATTTGACTGGGTTTTTCCCGGTTCCGTTTCGCGCCCCATATAGGCACCGGGCAGGACCCTGATGCCCGCCTCGCGCCAAAGTCTGAGTGCTGCAGCTTCACCGTCGCCGACCTCCAGCCACAGGAAAAAGCCGCCCTCGGGAAGTCGAAATCCGGCCCGGTTGCCGAGCAGGCGGTTTGCGAGTTGAAAGCGCTCGGCGAAGATCGCGCGATTGACGTCCACATGCGCTTCATCGCGCCACGCGGCGGCCGACGCCGCCATGATCGGCATAGGCACCTGCGGACCGGCGACAGTTCTGAGCGCGCGGAATTTCTCGATCAGATTCGCATCGCCCGCAACGATGCCGGAGCGCAATCCCGGCAGGCAGGAGCGTTTTGAAAGCGAATGAAAGGTCAGGAGCCGTTCGATGCCGCGCGTCTCTGCAAAACGGGCGGTCAGCGCGCTCAACGGTTGCTTGTCGAGATAGATGTCCGCGTAACATTCGTCGGCGAACACCGTGAAGTCGAAACGATCGGAAAGTGCGAACAGCGTTCGCCAATAGGCTTCGCCGGCGCAGGCGCCTTCGGGATTGGAGGGCGAGCAGATAAACGCGGCAACCGTGCGTTCCAGCACCGCTGTCGGCAGCGAGGCGAAATCGGGAAGAAAATCTGTTTCGGCGCGCGCCGGCACGAACACCGGTTCTGCGCCGGCCGCCAGCACCGCCGCCGCATAGCATTGATAGAATGGGTTGGGGATCAGGATAACGGGCCGCGCGCCTGCTTTCGAATCCGGGGTGACGATGAAGGGTGCGAGGAAAAGCCCTTCCCGGGTGCCGTTGAGCGGCAGGATGTTGCGCTCGGGATCGATCACTGTGTCGGGGAGAGCAAACCGCCGCCTGAGCCAGCTCGCAGCGGCATCGCGCCAATCCGGCGTGCCGTTGATGGCCGGATATTCGCCGAACTGGTGGGCGTGGCGTGCGATCGTCTCGGTAATGAACGCCGGCACCTGCCCGCGCGGATCGCCCACCGAAAAGCTGACCGGTGCCGCACCCGGCTTCACGGGGTCGAGCAGGTTCGCCAGCCTGACGAAAGACCCCGGCGGAAGCTCGGCAAGGCGGCCTGGGAGCACGTGAGTCATTCCTGAAGGAGAGGCGGAGGGATTCTAGACGTGGCGCAGCACAAACGTCTATGCGGGTTCAAGGAAATAAATTCTATTCTGATTTTCCCCTCTCTCCTTCGGGAGAGAGGGCAGGGTGAGTGGGTGCTTATGCAGCGCGCTGCCTTTGCAGAATTAGGCTCTGCACGCGCACCCACTCACCCTCGGATGCGCAATTGCGCATCCTCGACCTCTCTCCCGATGGAGAGAGGTGAAGAAATAAAAGAAAAGGGGCGCTCTTGCGGGCGCCCCTGATCTATTCGGGTTGAAACAGATTTAGCCGTGCACGGTTTCGCCGTGGAGGTTGATGTCGAGACCTTCGACTTCAATCTCGGACGAGACCCTGAGACCGATGGTCCAGTCGATCGCCTTCAGGATGATGAAGGTGCCGACCGCGCAATACACGAACACGGCTGCGACGTCGTAGAACTGGATGACCATCTGATGCACATTGCCGTCATGCAGCCAGCCGCCATTCGGCGCGCCTGAGGGATTGATGGCCTTCATCGCGAAGGCGCCGGTCATCATGGCGCCCCACGCGCCGCCCACGCCATGCACGCCCCAGGCATCGAGCGCATCGTCATAGCCGATCCACTGTTTCACCCATACGGCCGCAAAATAGCAGACGACGCCGACGGTGAGACCGATGACGAGTGCGCCTTGCGCGTTGACGAAGCCCGATGCGGGCGTGATCGCCACGAGGCCGGCCACGGCGCCGGAGATCATGCCCAGCACGCTCGGCCTTTTGCCGACGAGCCATTCGACGCACATCCACGACATGGCAGCGGACGCGGTTGCGATCTGCGTTGCCGCAGCCGCCATGCCGGCGTTGTAGCCCGCACTATCCGCCGAGCCGGCATTGAAGCCGAACCAGCCGACCCACAGAAGCGAAGCGCCGATGACGCTGTAGACGAGATTGTGCGGCGCCATGTTTTCGTTGCCGAGGCCGACGCGCGGGCCGAGCACGAGACAGGTGACGAGGCCAGCTGTGCCCGCATTCAGATGCACGACGGTGCCGCCCGCGAAATCGAGTGCGCCCAACGTGCCGAGCCAGCCTCCGCCCCATACCCAATGGGCGATCGGGCAATAGACCAGCAGCAGCCACAGAGACATAAACCACATGAAGGCCGAGAACTTCATGCGGTCCGCCAATGCGCCCGCAATCAGAGCCGGCGTGATGATCGCAAACGTCATCTGGAAGAACATGAAGACGGATTCGGGGATCGTGCCGGCCAGCGGATTGATCGATTTCAATCCCATCGGCCCGAGCATGAAATAGTTGAAGCTGCCGATATATCTGTTGATCTCCGCATTGGGATGAGTCGTGAAGGCGACGGAATAGCCGATGACCATCCACAGCACGGTGATGATGCAGGTGGCGCCGAAACTTTGTGCCAGAGTCGCGAGCACGTTCTTCTTGCGCACCATGCCGCCGTAGAACAGTGCCAAGCCGGGGATCGTCATCATGAGCACGAGCGCGCTCGATGTGATCATCCAGGCCGTATCGCCCGAGTTCATCGGATCCGGTGGCGCCGCGGCAAAGGCGGCATTCGCAGTGGCCAGCAACGCGGCGGCGCATGCCGCAGCGCCCAGGCCTATGCGCGTGAGGTTTGAAATTCGCATGCTTCTCGAGCTCCCCTGATGGAAATCGTTGTTGAAACGGCTCGTGCCTAGAGCGCGTCGCTGTCCGTTTCGCCGGTGCGGATGCGCACGACGAATTCGAGCGGCGTGACGAAAATCTTGCCGTCGCCGATCTGTCCGGTCTTCGCCTTGGCAGTGATGGCGTCGATGACCGCTTCGGCCATCTCGCCCTTCACGGCGACTTCGATCTTGAGTTTCGGCAGGAAGCTCACCGCATATTCGGCGCCGCGATAAATCTCCGTGTGTCCCTTCTGGCGGCCATAGCCTTTGACTTCCGTGACCGTCATGCCCTGTACGCCCAGGAGGGAAAGCGCCTCACGCACTTCGTCCAGCTTGAATGGCTTGATAATCGCCGTGATCAGCTTCATCGCGAATCCCTCCCGTAGCGCCCGCGCAGTGTCGGGCGTTAATGCTTCATCAAGAACCATGCCGCCCGGCAAGTGCGTTCGAATTCCATCTAAACCATTGATTCATATACATATTCCTCCTCGATCTTTACCTATCCCATAGGTCGTTTTGGCTCCCGTCGCTCAAACTTTGTGCAAGAAAGGCCTTTTGCCCAGAGAAAGGTCACGCCGGCGTTGGGTTGCGGTGGGGTGAGCCCCAGTCGCGGTTCGGGGTATAAGCGCCGGCAAGGAGCAGCAATTGGCGCAAGCATTCGATACCGATGTGATCGTGGGCGGAGGCGGCATGGTCGGCATGACGCTGGCGCTGGCGCTCGCCCAGGGCGGGCTCGACGTTGTCGTGGCCGATCCCATGCCGGCATCGGCTGCCCTCGACATCGGCTTCGACGGTCGTGTCAGCGCGCTTTCCTATTCCTCCATCCGCATGCTCGAGGCCTTGGGGGTCTGGGACGAGCTGGCGCCCGGCGCGCAGCCCATTCTCGACATCCTCGTGACCGACGCGTCGCTGGGGCGCGCGCCCGCGCCGTTCTCATTGCATTTCGATCACCACGAGATCGGCCGGCCTATGGGCTGCATTGCCGAGAACCGTCACATCCGGCGCGCGCTTCACGGAACCGTCGCGCGATCGAAAAATATTTCACTGCGGACGCCGGCGGCATTGGTCGATCTTGCGGCGGACTCGTCCGGCATCACGGCGACCTTGACGGGCGACACGCACATTCGTGCGCGCCTCGCCGTAGCCGCCGACGGCCGTGAATCGCCGATGCGCGAACGGATGGGGCTTGGTGTCATCGCGTGGTCCTATCCGCAAATGGGTATTGTCGCGACGGTTCATCACGAGCGACCGCATAACGGCACGGCGTATGAGCACTTCCTGCCGTCGGGGCCGTTCGCGATTCTGCCGATGACGGGCAATCGCTCGTCGCTGGTGTGGACGGAGCGCGAAGATATCGCGCCCGAGATGCTGAAATTGCCGGAGGTTGCGTTCAACGCCGAGATCGCCCGGCGCTTCGGCGCGCATCTGGGCGCGACGCAGGCAGAAGGGCCGCGCTGGTCCTACCCGCTGCGGTTTCATCTTGCGCGAAGCTATGTCAAACCGCGCTTTGCGCTCGCGGGCGACGCCGCACACGGCATCCACCCGATCGCGGGACAAGGATTGAATCTCGGTTTCAAGGACGCGGCCGCGCTGGCCGAAGTCGCGATCGATGCGGCACGTCTGGGTCTCGATATCGGCGGGCTCGATGTGCTGAAGCGCTACGAGCGCTGGCGGCGTTTCGATTCGTTCACGCTCGCCGCTTCGACCGACGCGCTCAATCGCCTGTTCTCCAACGACATTGCGCCGCTGCGCATCGCGCGCGACATGGGCATGGGGCTGGTGGATGGGATCGGACCACTGCGCCGCTTCTTCATGCGCCACGCCGGCGGCGATATCGGAAGACTGCCGCGACTGCTCAAAGGCGAAGCGGCCTAGCGACGAAATCGGAGTCGAAGCGAACCGGCTCGCTTCGACCCCGATCAATCACGTTCGAATGCCTACACCAGCCGAAGCTATTCCGTCGTCCTGGCGCCCGCGATCGTTCCCGTGTTGTTGATCGTGACGCCGTTCGCATTGAGCAGCCCGCCGTCGGGCGCAAACGTGCCATTGCCACCCGAAAGATTGATGGTGCCGGAATTGGCAATCGTCGGCGCATCGATCATCAGAACACCGCCCGAACCCTCGCCGCCATTGGGGCCGTCGACCAGCCTCTGGCTGCCGCAGGCCGATACGGGCACTTTGTACGCGCCGCCCGCACCGCCATGGACCAAGATCTGGCCGGCATTCGTGAGGCCGCCCTTCGCGAAAAACCACTGATCCCCGGCCGCGCCGCCGCCGGAATTGCCGGGATTGCCGCTTCCGTCGTTTGTTCCGCCGGCCAGGCCGCTGGCATCGAGTACACCCGAACTCGTGATTGTGATGGTTCCGGCGGTCGAGAAGACCACCGCGCCCCCACCATTTCCGCCCGCTACACCACCCCAATATTCGCCGTTGGCGTTTCCGCCGCCCGGAGCGCCGCCGCCGCCACCACCCTGGAGTCTCGCCGCGTTCTCGCGGCGCCCAGGCAGGCCGCCGGGATAATCAACCTGATTTCCCGCGTCACTCGGTTCGTAGTTTTTCAGGCCGTGTCCTCCGGTGGAGTAGTTGCCGCCGCCGCCGCCACCGCTGCCGGTGAACGAGACGCTGACACAGGCCGAGGCCCCGCCGCCGGGACCCTCGCCGCCGCCGCCGCCGCCCTGGCCGGCGCCTTCGCCGCCGTCATAATTGCCGTTTTGCCCGGTGCTGATCGTTCCGCCTGCAATGGGCGTGTTCGCAAATTTGAACTGGCCGGCAATATTCATGTTGCCTTGCGACAGGAACACCGCGGGTGCTGTGCCCACAATGGTCAGGCTGACCGAAGGCTCGACATTGAAGCTGGAAAATTCGTAAGCGGGCATTGACTGGCCATTGTAGGTGATCGTCTTGTGGGGAATGGTGAAAGCGACAGTGTCCCCGCCGCCAATGTATTCGACGACGTTTCCGTTATCGGTATCGAACGACACCATGTACTCGCCATTGCCGAACTGGGCGTCGAAACTGCCGGAGCTGCCGTCGCTTTTGGGCGGCGCCTTCAGCGCCGCCGCGAGGATGGGAGAAGCTCCCAGGGTTGTCGTGAGGAGCGATGCGGTCAGTAGGCGCAAGCCAATGCGCAGAGTCTTCGTCATGGTTGTAGTCTCCCAAATATCTGACGGATTACGGCTTCCGGCGCCCGAGCTACCCAAGCCGCTCCTGTTCGACTAAAGTGCCTGATCGGCAGGATTTCCCCGACGGGCGTCTGCGTGCATCCGCGCGCATCTGCGGGAAAAGCGGGCGTGTCGGGGACCATGCAGGCGGGCAGCGAACACCAGAACCGGCGTCTCGGCTCCTGGAAGGAAATTGCCGCCTTCTTCGATTCGGACGAGAGCACCGTCCGCCGCTGGGAGAAGGACCGCGGCCTGCCCGTGCATCGGGTGCCGGGCGGCGCCGGCGCAAAGGTGTTCGCCTATACCGACGAGCTGGCACGCTGGCTCAAGCGATCGACTGACGAGCTGGTCGAGCCCAAGCCTGAGCCGGTCGAGCCTGCCATTGGCGCGGCCGAGGCGCGCGCCGACACCGGAGCCGCCACGACTCCCGACGCTGCCTGGCGGAAATGGCGCGTGCCTGCGGCCGCATTAGTCGCGTTGGTGCTGCTCGGGACGGCGCTTCTGCTTTTCGCACCGGGGGGTGATCACATGCCCATCCGCGCCATTGCGGTGTTGCCGCTCCACAACATCACCGGCGACAAGACGCAGGATTATCTCGCGCAGGGCATGACGGACGAGCTCATCACGGATCTCGCCCGCATAAGTTCCCTACGGGTCGTCTCGCATACGTCGGTTCAGCAATACGCCGACACCAGAAAATCCCTGTCGACGATCGCCGCCGAACTCGATGTGGACGCCATTGTGGAAGGCTCGGTTATGCGGACGCCGAACGGCATCCGTGTCAACGTGCAGCTCCTGGATGCGCGGCATGACCGGCATATCTGGGCTGACGTCCTCGAACGCAACATGGGCGACGCCACATCCATGCAACAGGAACTGGCGGAAGAGATCGCCGCCCAGATCGGCGTGCAATTGACGCCTTTCGAAAAGCAGTATTTCGCGGGTCGACACGCGGTATCGCCGGAGTCGTTCGAAGATTATCTGCAAGGGCGCTACTACTGGAACAAACGAACCCCGGACGGACTGAGCAAGGCCGAAACGTATTTCAAGGCCGCGGTGACAGCCGATACGGCCAATCCGCTGGCCTATGCGGGTCTCGCCGATACCTATCTGTTGGACAGCCTTTACAGCAGCACGGCCGATTCCGGCACGCTCGAAAAGGCGCGCTCGGCGGCGGCACATGCGCTCGCGCTGGATGAGCAACTGGCGGAAGCGCATTGCTCAATGGCGTATGTTCTGTTCCTGAAGGACTGGAATTTTGCGGGTGCGGAGCGCGAATTTCACCGCGCGCTGGTCCTCAATCCGAATTTCGCGACTGCGCATCAATGGTATGCGGAAGTGCTTTCGGTGACAGGACGGCACGAAGCGGCGATTGCGGAAGTGAGAAAGGCCGAGGAGCTCGACCCCTTCTCCATGATCATCCATCACCAGGCTGGACAGATTCTGCAGAATGCGCGCGACTATCGAAAGGCCATCGACGAATACACGAAGGCCGAAGCCATCGATCCGGCCTTTTCGCAGCCGCATGATGCAGCGGCCATGGCCTGGCGCAGGCTCGGCGTCTACGACAAAGCCATCGCGGAATTGCGCATCGCAGCCCGGCTTGACGATCGCTTTTTCGGACCCGCCGCCGTCGACCAGATCGCAGACGCCTACGCGCGCTCTGGCCCACGCGGCTTCCTGGAAGAGACGCTCGCGGAGCGCCGCTTTTACCCGCAACCCGCATATTCCTCAGCGCTCGATCAGGCGGCGCTCGGCCGGTGGGATGCGGCTTTTGCTTCGCTGCAAGAGGCCTACCGCGGGCACAACCTCGACACGCTGTCCATCCTGTGCTCGCCGGAGTTCGACCGCATGCGCTCCGATCCGCGATATACAAGCTTGCTGCACAGTATCGGCTTGCGACGAGCGACATGAATGCAAATTCCGTCTCTCCCATCGGGAGAAAGGGAATTTAATTCAGCTTGTCCTTGCCGCGTGCGGCCAGCGCGGCCGGTAACTCCATATAGAACTCGCGCGCCTTGGCGACGATCTTTTCGTTGCGCACGGCTTCCGCCTCGTCGCGCGACGCGAAGGTTTCGCCTTCGAACAGAAACCGCGTGACGGGATTGCCGGTCCGTTCGTCCGCCACTTTGATTTCGGCGATTTCCTCGACCTGCTCTTCGGCCAGCTGCAGTGTGTGTTTGTAATGGGCAAAGCGATCGCGGCGATCTTCCATGTCCTGACGCTGGCGCGCGATGTTGCGCTGGTCGAAGCGGCGCAGCCGATCGAGAATCCGGTAACGAAATCCGTAGATCAGAAGGCCGCCGAGAACGAGCGCACTGACCTGATAAAGACCGTTCATGTGGCCTTACTGCGTTTGCCGCGACCGCGCTTAAGGTAGGTGCGCCCCTGCATCTCGACAAGGCGGGATGCCGTGCGCCGGAACGCATCCGCGCCATCGCCATCGGTGTAGAGCTTGTCGGGGGGAGAAGCCGCCGAGCAGACGAGCTTCACGCCTTCGTCGTAAAGCGTATCGATCAGCACAATGAAACGCCGCGCCGCATCGCGCATGTCCGGGCCCATCGCGGGTATGCGATCGATGAACAATGTCGAGAAAGCTTGCGCAATCGCGAGATAATCCGCAGCCGCCAGCGGCTGTGCGCAGAGATCATCGAACGTGAAACGCGCCGCACCATTGGCGGCCTGGGGCACGCGGAGCGTGCGCCCGAGCACGGTGAGCGTGCGCAGCTCGCCTCGCTTCGTATCGGTCAGACGCTGCCAGGCGCCGTCCATTGCCGCGTCTGCGGTCGGCCCCAGCGGCATCATGTAAAGCGGCATGCCTTCCATGCGCTGCAGCCGGTAATCGAGCGGACCGTTCAGCTCCACGATATCGAGACGTTTCTCGATCGATACGATGAAAGGCAGGAAGAGTTGGCGATTGAGGCCGCCTTCATAGAGCCGAGACGGCGCGGTGTTGGACGTCGCCACGATGACGACGCCGCGGGCGAAAAGCTGCTCGAACAGGCGCCCGAGAATGAGCGCATCGGCCACATCCGTCACCTGGAATTCGTCGAAGCAGAAGAGCGTCGCTTCGTTGGCGATGGCGTGCGCAGCTGGCGCAATGGGATCGTCGTCGGCCTCGCGGACATATTCCGGACGCCGCGCGCGGGCGCGCGCATCGAGATTGCGCCATTCGTGAATGCGCGCATGGGTCTCGACCATGAAGGCGTTGAAATGCACGCGACGCTTTGAAGCGACGGGCGCGGCCGCAAAGAACAGATCCATCAGCATGGATTTGCCGCGGCCCACATCGCCCCAGAGGTAGATTCCGCGCGGCGCTTTGCGCGGCCCGAACCAGCCGCGGCCCGGTCGGTAGGTTTTGAGCGCAGCCGCCAACGCCTCAAGCCGCTTGGCCGCCGCCACCTGTGCGACATCGAGCGTGAGCTCGCCTTTTTTCACCCTGGCGCGGTAGAGATCGAATGCTGGCATCAGACGCGGCGGGGCATAATCGCCCAATAATCGAAATCGAGAATGACGTCGTCCGGAAACTGGCCCTCGGCGTTCTTGTCCGGATACTCGGCGCAGGAAAGATTTTTCGTCGCGACGAGCCGCAACCTCAACAACCCGCAATCCGTGCGCCCAGCAGCCTGCTGCTTTTCGAGCACCTGCGACCACGCAAAGACGGTGTCGCCGGCAAACAGCGGATTCACATGCCGTCCGCCGTTGATCGCCGCAATCGTCACCGCATTGCCGAGGCCGTTGAACGAGATCGCGCGCGCCAGGCTGATGACATGGCCGCCATAAATCAGCCTGCGGCCGAAGCGGCCTTTGGCTTCCGCAAACTGGTTGAAATGGACTCGAGCGGTGTTCTGATAAAGCCGTGTCGCCATCATGTGCTCGGCTTCTTCGACAGTGACGCCATCGACATGATCGATTTTTTCGCCGATCGCGTAGTCGTCCCACAGATGCGGACTGCCGGATGCTGCAACATCGAAAGGCTCGAAATGGGTGCCGGGTGGAACGGGCATCCTGGCGGGATCGACTGCGACCGCGAGCTTTGGGACAAGTGCTTCGGCAACCGGCGCATTCGGGTCGCGCTTGCGCACCATCACCCAGCGCACATAAGACAGAACCTTGTCCCCCGTCTCGTCGAAGCCTTCGGTGCGCACATACACGACACCCGTTTGCCTGTTCGAGTTCTCCTTGAGTCCGACCACTTCGGAAACGGCCGAGAGCGTAGCGCCCGGATAAACGGGTTTCAGGAATCGCCCCTCTGCATAACCGAGATTGGCGACCGCATTGAGCGAGATATCCGGTACCGTCTTGCCGAACACCGTGTGAAAGACGAGCAGCTCGTCGAGCGGCGCGCGGTCGTAACCCAGAGTCTTCGCAAAGGTGTCTGCGGATTGCAGCGCAAAGCGCGAACCATAGAGCGCTGTGTAAAGCGCGGCATCGCCTCCGGTCAGCGTGCGTGGCGTGGCGTGGAAAAGCGTCTGCCCCAGCCGGAAATCCTCGAAGAAATTGCCGCTGTTGGTTTTCATCGTCACGGCGCGCTCAGTGCCGCAATGGCATCGGCGAGCGCGACCGTGTCGCGCGCGATCTCCGCATGCAGAAGCTCGACCATGCGGCCGTCGAGCGCGATGGCGCCTTTGCCCTTGTTCTCCGGCAAGTCGAACGCAGCGATGATCTTGCGCGCGGCGTCTATGTCGGCAAGCGAAGGCGCGAACACAGCGTTGCAAGGTTCGAGCTGCGAAGGATGGATCAGTGTCTTGCCGTCGAAGCCGAAGGCGCGGGCCTGTTTGCAAGACTCGAAAAACCCGCCGGCATTGTTGATGTCGTTGTAGACACCGTCGATGATCGCGAGCTCAAATGCCCGCGCCGCGGCCACGCAGATGCCCAGTGCCGCCGAAAGATTCTGGCGATCCTCGGTATGGACGCCGTGGAATTCCTTGATCAGATCGTTGGTGCCCATGACGAGGCAGGCGAGTTTCCCGCCCGCACCCGCGATCTCGCCCGCTTTGAGGATCGCGAGCGGCGTTTCCATCATCGCCCACAAGGCGATTGGCCGGCCTTCGATCCGCGAGTCGATGGCATCGAGATCGCCGGGCGTGGAAACCTTCGGCACGAGGATCGCGTCCGGAGCGGCCTCGATTGCCGCGGCCAGATCGGCCGGGCCCCAGGCGGTCGACATCCCGTTGATCCGGATCGCAACCTCGCGCTTGCCGAAACCTTTCGCCTTGACCGCCTCGCAGACCTGGCTGCGCGCAATATCCTTGGCGTCCGGTGCCACGGCATCCTCCAGGTCGAGGATCAGCGCGTCGGCCGGCAAGGTGCGCGCCTTCTCGAGCGCACGGGGGTTGGAGCCGGGCATGTAAAGTACCGAACGGCGCGGGCGAATGCTCATGATTGTCCTGAATCTCTGGCTGCCCCAGACTTACGGCACGAAACCGGTCTTCGCCAAGCGTTGCGAATGTCGATTTTCGCCGGCTCCATTCGTCATAGGATGGGGCAGGATGGTCTGCCCCGTTCGAGGAGGCTCACATGCCGGATTTTATGCTGTTTCTACACCAGGATTTGAGGACGGGCCCAATCCGCTCGCCCGAGGAAATGCTGGCGGTCACCAGGGAATATATCGCCTGGGCCGAGCGCATGCGGGCCGAAGGGCGGCTTAAGGGCACCGAGAGGCTCTCCAACGATCCGGGCAAGGTTCTGAGGCCGAAAGGCGGGCGCATCGCGGTGACGGATGGACCCTATGCCGAGACGAAAGAAATCATCGGCGGTTATTTCGCCATCAGCGCCGCGGACTACGACGAAGCCTGCCGCATTGCAGAAAGCTGCCCGCACCTGAAATATGGTGGACGCATCGAAGTGCGGCAGTTCTACACGATGTGAGATGAGCAAGAGCGGCGGAACGGAGTCATTGGTCGAAGGTCTGTTCCGCCGGGAAGCGGGGCGCCTGGCCGCGCGTCTCACGCGCATGTTCGGGCCGGCGCATCTCTCGCTTGTCGAAGACGTGCTGCAGGACACGTTTGCGGCGGCACTTGCCCGCTGGCCCATCGACGGCGCGCCGGAGCGTCCTGCAGCCTGGCTTGCCGCGGTGGCGCGCAACAAGGCACTGGATCGACTGCGTCGCGAGATACGCGAGCAGCCGTTCGACGAGGCGCTGTTCGATGCGATGCCGATGACGGAAGAGGCGCAAGTCGATCTCGACGACACGCTCGCGCTCATGTTCGTCGCCTGCCATCCTGCGTTGGGCGAGGATGCGCAGGCGATGCTCACGCTCAAGACGGTGTGCGGCTTCGGTGTGAACGAGATCGCGCGCGCCTATCTCACCAGCGCCGATGCGATCGCGCAGCGCCTCGTGCGCGCGAAAGCCGATATTCGCAAGCTCGGTCTCACATTCGAAATTCCGGAAGGAGGTGCGCTCGCGGAACGGCTGCCGGCTCTGCTGCAGGCGATCTATCTGCTGTTCACGGGCGGTTACACGGCCGGCGAAGGCGAAGATCTGATCGTCGCGGAATTCTGCGTCGAAGCTTTGCGGCTGGCCGAAATGGTCACGCGCCATCCCGTCACCGCCACGGGCGAAGCCCATGCGCTGGCGGCGTTGCTGTCGTTTCAGCATGCGCGCGCTTCGGCGCGGATCGGCAATGCCGGCGAATTGCTGCGCCTTGCGGAGCAGAATCGACGCCTCTGGAACCGCGATTTGATCGGGCGCGGCTTCGCCCATCTGCAGCAGGCGATGATCGCGCGCGAATTGTCGGTTTATCACGTGGAGGCCGGCGCCGCGGCCGTGCATGCATCGGCGGCAGATTTCGAATCCACCGACTGGCAGCAGCTCGCCCATTACTATGCGATGCTGGAAGAGTTGAAACCCACGCCCATTGTTCGGTTGAACGCCGCCGTCGCGTCGGCCTATGCGGAAGGTCCCCGGATTGCGCTCCTGAAACTCGACAGCCTGTCGGGCGACAGGAAGCTGGAGGATTATGCGCTCTTTCACGCCACGCGCGGCGATCTCCTGCTCAAGCTCGGCCGGCGCGAAGCGGCGCGGATCGCGTTCCGCCGCGCGCTCGCATGTCCTCTCAGCGATCCCGAGCGCGCCTTCATCGCGTTGCGGGCGGATTCGTGCCGGCGCGTGTCATGAACGTTCTCTCGATCCAGTCCGAAGTCGTCTACGGCCATGTGGGCAATCGGGCTGCGCGTTTCGTGTTCGAGCGCCTGGGCATCGAGGCCTGGACCGTCCCCACGATCCTGCTCTCGAGCCATGCGGGTTACGCACGCGTGGAAGGCGAGGCGACGAGCGCCAATCTGATGCGCCGGCTGATCGATGGTCTCGACGGCAATGGCTGGCTCAGCCAATGCGATGTCGTGTTGTCAGGTTATCTCGGCCATGCGGATCAAGCGGAAGTCGTTGCCGATGCGGTGCGCCGCGTGAAAGCGGCAAATGCGCGGGCCGTCTATTGCCTCGATCCCGTCTTCGGCGATGCGGGCCGCGCTTATGCGAAGCCGGGTGTCGCGGACGCGATGGCGCAGACTTTGTTGCCGCTCGCCGATATCGTCACGCCGAATGTTTTTGAGTTCTCGAGTCTGACTGGACTGGCTATCCGCGACCCTGTGGATGCACTGGCCGCTGCGAAAAAGCTGAATCGTCCGAGCGTCGTCGCAACCTCCGTACCTGTGGATGATCGCATCGGCGCGCTGGCGGTGGAAGGCGGGAGCGCGTGGCTCGCCACGACACCACGTCTGGAATCGGCACCGCACGGCGCGGGCGACCTGTTCGCGGCGCTGTTCCTTGCCGCAAAGCTTTCCGGCGGTGCTTTGCCCGATGCGCTCGCCCGCGCCACCGCAAGCGTGTTCCACATTCTGTCTGCGAGTGCGGGATCGAAGGAAATGTTGCTGCCGGCGAAGCAGGACGCGCTGGTCGATCCGCCTCTGTCGGCAGTATGGATCGAACAATTGATCTGAGCGGTGCTTGCGCGTTACTCGCGAAAGCCCTTCGCGTATCGTAACGCTTCGGGATCGGCAAGGAAACGGTCAGCCCAGCGGCGGAACACTTTCTCCATGCGCGCGCCCTCGACACCCAGCTGCGCCATGGCGACTCCCCCATTCACGCTCTCATGATATTCGCCTATGAGGCCGTCCTTGAGGACGAACCGGCTCGTGCCGTCGATCACGACGCGGCGCCCGTTGAATGCCGGAATTTTGGAAACGAAACGCGACAGCGAGCGCGCGTAACCGATTTGTCCATTCGTGACGGGATCGAAAAACCGCCAGTCATAGTCGGCGGCGTCGCGATGAAACAGATTCTGGAGCATGTCGGCGATGGAATCGCGCCCCTTGTGCGGGCCATAGATGTAGTCGTGATAGACGCCGTCTTCCGTGAAGCAGGCGGCGAATGCGTGGCCGTCACCGCTCGTCGCGGCCGCGCCGAGGCGCGCAACGAGCGCCTCGAATTCGGATTGAGTCACGGCGCTGCTCATGCGGCCTTCTTCAAAAGCTTGCGGTTGATCAGGCATTCGGCGATCTGCACCGCATTGAGGGCCGCGCCCTTGCGCAGATTATCGGCCACGATCCACATCGAGAGACCGTTCTCAACGGTCGGGTCCTTGCGAATGCGCGAGACATAGGTCGCATCCTCGCCGGCCACTTCGACAGGTGTCACGTAACCGCCGTCCTCGCGCTTGTCGACGACCAGCACGCCGGGAGCGGCGCGCAGGATGCCGCGTGCGCGATCCGCCGTGATCGGGTTATCGAATTCGACGTTGACCGCTTCGGCATGCCCGATGAACACGGGCACGCGCACACAGGTGGCGGTCAGCTGAATGTCGGGATCGAGAATCTTCTGCGTCTCGACCATCATCTTCCATTCCTCCTTGGTGAGGCCGGAATCGAGGAAGACGTCGATATGCGGAATGACGTTGTAGGCGATCTGCTTGGTGAACAGTTTCGTCTCGATCGGATCGGCGACGAAAACCGCGCGCGTCTGGCGGAACAATTCGTCCATCGACTCCCGCCCGGCGCCCGACACGGATTGATAGGTCGACACCACCACGCGTTTGATATGGGCCGCATCGTGCAACGGCTTGAGCGCCACCACGAGCTGGATCGTCGAGCAATTGGGATTGGCGATTATGCCTTTCCTGATGTCGGTCTCGAGCACGGCCGCATTCACTTCCGGCACGACGAGGGGCACGTCGCGATCCATGCGCCAGCACGACGAATTGTCGATCACGATGGCGCCTTGCGCTGCTATCTTCGGCGCCCACTCCTTCGACACAAGGGAGCCCGCGGACATCAGCACGATGTCGGTCCCCTTGAAGTCGTAGTGTTCGAGCGCTTTCACTTTGAGGATCGCGTCGCCGAACGATATTTCCGTGCCGGTCGAGCTGGAGGAGGCGAGCGCCACAACCTCGCTGGCCGGAAACAGGCGCTCGGAAAGGACGGTCAGCATCTCGCGACCCACATTGCCGGTCGCGCCGACCACGGCGACTTTGTATGACATCGATCGTTCCTCAGAAGCCCGCGTGCCTCGCGGGCGCGCAGCAATACTGCAAGCGGACCTGACCGGAAAGAGGCGGCCGAAAAAAGGCGGACATTACCAATCTATGGCAATGCGGGCGGATTTTCCGTCAATGCTGCCGGAAACCGAGCCACCCATCACCTGGACGCCCTCCAGGGTGTAGTGCGCGAGGTGGGCGTGCGTTCCGGTCCCACCGATTTCGGCATGGAACGAACCGATGTTGATCGAAGGGCCGGAAGTGCCCTCTGGTGGTGCAGACATATGTGCGCCGTCGAGCGTCAGGCCTTCGGTGTCTTCCCGGCGCGCGCGTCGGTAAAGAAAGGAATCCGAAGACGGCAAGGCGATGCGAGTTGAACTGTTTTCATTGACGAAATTGCGCTGCAGGGGGACCGGGTTGGGCGTTGGCAACGTTGAACGCGCGGCGGCCGTCGCGGTCGCTGCAAGAAGGAAGAGAACCGATAAACCCGTGCGCATTGCGTACCTGCCGACCTCATCAGCTTCAACGCACTTTGCTAAGGCTTAGTTGCGGATTGTCAGACAACGCCCCGAGATCGAAGATTTTCTATCTCGCCTGGTGAAAGTCCGAGCACGCCGTTAAGCACGTCGTCGGTGTGTTGGCCCAGAATCGGCGGTGCAGAGCGGTATTCCGGCGGCGTCTTGGTGAGCTTGAGCGGGCTTGCCACCAGTTCGATGGGGCCGGCGGCCGCATGCGCCATCGAAATGGTCAGGCCGCGCGCGATCGCCTGCGGATCGGCGAACACCTGGCCGATCGTGTTGATCGGTCCGCAAGGCACGTTGGCCGCTTCGAGGAGCGCGATCCAGTCTGCGGTCTTATGTGCGGCCAGAACCGGCTTGAGCAGATTTATGGCAGCTTCGCGATTACCCACTCTGTCGGCGTTGGTGACAAAGCGAGGATCAGCCGCGAGGTGCTCGATATTCGCCGCGCGGCAGAAGCGCGCGAACTGGCGATCGTTCGCGACGGCAAGGATCAGATGCCCGTCTTCCGTCGGGAAAACCTGATAGGGCACGATGTTGGGATGGGCATTGCCGAGTCGGGTCGGCGCGGTATGCCCCACCAGATAATTGCCGGCCTGGTTGGCGAGCGCGGCCGCCTGACAGTCGAACAACGCCATGTCGATCGCCTGCCCCTCGCCCGTTTGCCCCTGATGGATGAGTGCCGCCAAAATCGCGATAGCCGAATAGAGGCTGGTGAACAGGTCGGAGACCGCCACGCCAACTTTCATTGGCTCTGCGCCCGGCGCCCCGTCGGGCTGGCCGGTAATGCTCATCAGCCCGCCCATGCCCTGGATCAGATAGTCGTAGCCGGCCTTGTCCTTGTAAGGACCGTCATGTCCGAAGCCCGTCAGCGAGCAATAGACAAGAGCCGGATTCTCCGCCGCCAGCGACGCGTAATCGAGACCGTATCGGCCAAGCGCACCCGTCTTGAAATTCTCCACCACGACATGAGACCGCCGCGCCAGGCGGTGGACGAGCGCGGCACCCTCGGGCTTGGAGAAATCGATCGTCACGGATTGTTTGTTGCGGTTGGCGGAAAGGAAGTAAGTCGCATCGCCGCGCCCACCTTCCTTCGTGTGCAGAAAGGGTGGCCCGAATGCGCGCGTCTCATCGCCTTCGCCGGGTTTTTCAATCTTGACGATATCGGCGCCCAGATCGCCCAGAATCTGCGTCGCCCAAGGCCCCGCGAGCACCCGGCTCAAATCCAATACGCGAATATGGGACAGCGCGCCCAAGAGAGTCTCCACCTTCGGACATGGCTTAGCCCGCGCGCCACCCCGGCCGCAATCGCTTCAGATTTCCGTCCGCACGTCCCATAGTTCGGGATAGAAGCGCAGATCGAGCGCTTTCTTGAGATAGTTGACGCCCGATGTGCCGCCAGTCCCAGGCTTGGAGCCGATGATCCGCTCGACGGTTTTCATGTGGCTGTAGCGCCAGAGATGGAAGCGGTATTCGAGATCGACCAGCTTCTCGGCGAGCTCGTAGAGATCCCAGTGTTTTTCGGCATCGCGATAGACCTGCCGCCACGATTCCATGACCTGGGGGTCGGCGATGTAGGGTTCGGAAAAATCGCGTTCGAGTTTGTCTTGCGGCACCGGCAGGCCACGGCGCGCGAGCAAGGCCAGTGCTTCGTCATAGATGCTGGGCGCCGTCAACGCCGACTGGACGGCCGCCGCGATCTCGTCGCGGGCTTCGTATACGCGGGCCATTTGCCGGTTCTTGTTGCCCAGCCGGAATTCCAGCATGCGGTACTGGAAGGACTGGAAGCCGGAAGACTTGCCCAACGCCGACCGGAAACTCGAATAGTCGAACGGGGTCATTGTCGAGAGAATTTCCCAGGACTGGATGAGGTTGACCTGCACCCGCGCCACCCGGGACATCATTTTAAAAGCCGGCCCAAGCTCGTCTTTTCGAATCTGACGGATGGCGCCGGCGATCTCGTGCAGGCACAGCTTGATCCAAAGTTCCGAGGCCTGATGGATGACGATGAACAGGGTTTCGTCATGCTGGCCGCTGAGGGGTTGCTGGCAGGCCAAAAGGTCGCCGAGATGCAGGTAATCGCCATAGGACATGGCATCCTTGAGGTCCCAATGCACTTTCTCGCCGGACAGATCGACGGAAGAGGGAACTTTTCCGTCCGGACTGGAACTTGGGGTCATTGTCTTTGCCTTAAGGATGTAACGCTCCGAGATTCGCGCCTTTCGAACCTCTTTGCTAGGGTGAGGCCTGCAGCCAAGCAATGAGACGGTGGGCAATGGGACGTAACCTCGGGGTGGGCGCAATCGCGCTTTCGGCAGCGATGGTGGCGGGCGGAGCGATGGCGATGCCTCCAACCAAATGTGCGAAGGCTGAAGAAGTGACGGCCATCCAGGCGGCGGCAATCCAGCAGGAACTGATGGTAGCTGCCCTGACTTGCAACGAGATCACGAACTTCAACGCATTCCAGACCGGCTACAGTTCGGAATTGCGCGCTTCCGATGCGACCCTTGAGCGCATGTTCAAGCGTCTGTTTGCCGGAAGCAGGGGCGAAGCCGAATACCACGCCTTCAAGACGCGGCTTGCGAATAATGCCTCGATGCGCAGCATTCACGACAATCCCAACTATTGTCACGAGGCGAGCGAGGTATTCGCGGCAGCGTTGGGTCCGCAGAAGCCGACCCTCGCAGGCTTCGTCTCCGGAATCCCGGTGAACGATCCGAGCCCGGTGGATTCCTGCGAGATCAAGGTCGCCGTGGGTCTCGTGGGCGCCAAGGTTGCGCCGAATGTGGTGCCGAAGCCCAATCCGCTGAGGCTCGCGAATTTGACGTATCCGGGTGCGCCGGCACAATCTGACGGCAGCGGCAGGGTATTTCCAAACGTTCCCGTGCAGGGCGCGCCGCCACTGACATTCCCGGACAATCCGCCGTCTGCGACGCCGCCACCCGGCAAGTAAAATCCGGCAATTGAAATTACGTCGATCTCCCGTCCAGCCAAAGAGCTGGACGGGACGCGTCGTTTCGCGTGCGCTTCTCCGGTCGGGGGCCAAAAGAAAAGGGCGGACCGAAGTCCGCCCTTTTCCGACTTTTGCAGGACTTTCGTCCGGTTTAGCCGCCCAGATCGATCACGGCGCGGCGGTTCTGTGGTTCGCGCACGCCCGGTCCTGTGGGCACGAGCGGATCGTGGAAGCTCTTGCCGACGATTGAGATCGTCGAACCGTCCATGCCTTCGCGCGTCATTTCATCCTTGACGGCTTCTGCACGACGGACCGAGAGGCCCTGATTGTAGCTGTCCGAGCCGACTGTGTCGGTGTGGCCTGTTACCATCACCTTCACAAAGCCGTTCGCCTTGGCGACCTTCACAGCTTCCTGCACGACGGACAGAGCTTCGGCCGTCAGGTTCGACTTATTGAAGTCGAAGAAGACGATGAAGGTCTTGACCGGCGGCGGCGGCGGGGGAGGCGGCGGCGGGGGAGGCGGCGGCGGGGGAGGCGGCGGAGGCGCCGATTCCAGATACCAGCGCAAGCCGACCAACACGGCCTGATCGCGCAGATCGTCGACATGCATCGAAGCCGGGCAGAACACGATGCCACGGAGGCAACCCGGAACCGTCGTCGGATAATCCTTGTTCACCGACAACGCGCGATAGCGCCAATCCAGCGTGATATCGAGATTGTGCATCAGCGAGTAAGCGAGGCCCACATCGCCCTGCCACATGAAGCCTTGGCGGGTGCCGTCGACGAGATACGAGGTGTTATCGTCGTGAATGTCGGTGGTGTTTCTTCCGACGCCGGCGCCTGCGCCGAACGAGAAGGTCCATCTGTCCGACAGAGGATAATCGTAAAAGACGTTGGCGAGAGCCGACAGCGTTTCACTGTGCCCGTTATAGGTGAACGCGCCGATCGTCTTCTGATCGACATTGTGATCGTCCCAGGCGATCTCGCCCTCGAAGCGGATATGATCGTGGAACTTGTAGCCGAAGCTGCCCGCGACCAAAGCGGCATTCTCGGTGGTGAAATTATCCTTGGCGATCACCGGGGCTTTCTCGATGACGTTCATATCCCCTGCCCAATCCGGGCCGGCCGCAACACCGAGATACCAGCCAGTCGCATCACTTGCCGACGCGGGGCCCGACAAGGCCAGCGCCGCTGCGCCCGCAAGGGCGATCATCCTGATTTTCATTTTTACCCTCGTTTGAAGTGCCGACGGGTAGGGACCCCCCCACCATGACGTCCGGGATACCAAACCTCTATAAGCCTATTGTGAAGGATAAGGGCCCGAATTGTCTATTGCTGGGTCACCCTCGGGCCCGCCGGCCACTGGATTCCCCGCTGCCTGTTACCCACCTGCAACATTCGTTGTAGCAAAGGCTAACGCTGGCGCTTTCGAGCACCCCCAGATGAAGGCATAGCGCGCCGGCGAAACCCAAAGATCGCTATCGGCGGCTGTATTTGTCGCAGAGAGCCGTTCTACCCCATGGAGGATCTCAACCCTCGGCTTAACATGAAACAGGGCCAGCCAGCGACGCAAGCACGACGCGCCAAACCGGCCCAGGCCGGTCAAATCGCCAAAATCGACAACATGGACCCTTCCGGTTTCCGCCAGCGCTCCGCCGGCGGCGGCCAGTGCCCGCCGCCAATCCGGGATCATCGAGAGGCTGTAGGAGAAAACGGCGCGATCGAAGGGCCGGTCTTCGCCAAACAAACCCGGCGCAAGGCTTTCCGCATAGCCGTGAACGAGGTGGACGCGATCCGTGAGGCCGGCGCGGGCCAGGGATTCGGCCGCACTTTTCAGCATTTCCTGCGACGCATCGAGCCCGAACAATTCAACTCCGGGGTAAAGATGGGCGATTCGCACCAGATTGCGGGCGGTCCCACATCCGACCTCAACCAGCCGCTCCCCGGGGTTCAGCGCCAGCTCCCGGATCAGCCTGTCACGTCCGAAAAGATAGTATTTCCGAGTTAAATCATAGACATAGCGCTGACGCCGATAGACGAGATCCATCAGGGCCGCGTGATCTTTCGCCGGCAGCTCGCGCGACATCGGAGCTCAGGACAACGGTCGGCGGCAATAGACGTGGAATCCGCCGTATATCGAAGATCTATCGTGGGAATGGAAAGCCAGGCTTTCCGCTTCGAGATATTGCCAGGGTGCCAGGAGATCGGCCGGCAATTTGCGCGGCAACGGCGAATCCGGTCCTGCCGTCCGGAAAATCACCCGCGCATCCCGCGTATCCGCCGTGCGGTCGATCTCCCGCCAGAGTGCCGCCAGCACGTCGGGCATCATCCAATCCTGGGCATCCAGCAGAACGTAACGGTGCAGCGACTGCGGCGGCTGCGACTTGAGGAAATCGGTCAGCGACGCGTGATGGACTTCCACCTTGTCGGTCCGTGTACGGATGATGTCGTAAACGTCCCGGCGCAGATAGGCCGGAACCGCTTCGCGATGTTCGATGTCGTAACTGCGGGCGAATGCCTGCCACGCGAAATAATTGCCGCTCATCGGAAAATCGCAGGCGAGCCGCTCCACCCGCTGGCGCAGGACTGCAGCCGGGTTGCCGTTGGAGGCGGCCACCAGTTCATCATATTGCGCGGGCGGAATGCCGAGCGCGTAAAGCGACATGGGCGAACGCGACAGGAACTGGATCGATTTGTAATCGAACAGAGGCGCGATCGTCCGGTCGAACAAGGCGCGCTGCTCGGCCGGCGTGCGGGCTGCCACGATGCGATCGAGCTTCTTGCCGTGCAGGCGCGCAACCGTGTGCAGGATGCCGATAAAACGGCCCAAAAGGCTGTAGCGATAAAGGTTGCGCGAGAACATGTTGATGCGCCGGCCGTGCAGCGGAATGTGCTTCTGCCAATATTTCCGCGTCTCCGGATCGAGCTTCGGGCGCAGGAATTCGTCATAGGTGTCGCGGTTGATCTTGTCGTTGGCCGAGCCGAAGAAGCGGAAGAAATCTTCGTGCGTCGGAAGATATTCGAGCGCCGCAAGCTTGAGACGCGTCAGCGCGACGTGGTTGGGATTGAGATCGACGGCGATGATCTTTTTCGGATCGGCGGCGAGATAGTTGAGAATGTTGCAGCCCGCCGACGCGATCGTGATCATGCGGTGATGCGGCTTGAGCGCCAAGGCTTCCAGGTCGACGTCCGGGTCTTCCCAGATCTGGTTGTAGACGAAGCCTTTGAACATCAGCGTGAAGAGGCGTTCGAGAGCGCCCCTTTTTGTCGTTGCGGGCTTGGTGTGTGCGGCGCGTTCCAGGAGCGTATGGGGCATAAGGCTTTTTGGGCTCGTCGGAGTTCGGTTGCCAGGATGCTATCTAGGCCGTGTTTGTGTCCAAGCAAAGGCTTTTGCCGGGAGGGAACCACCGGGAACCCGCTTGCGAAATATGCCAAGGCTCGACTATTGGAAGCCTATGGCCGATGTCGAACCGCAAGACGAAAGATCGCCGGTCGAGCAACTCATCCAGTTGCTCGATCTCCAGCCGATCGAAGTCAATATTTTCCTTGGAACCAGCCCGAAAGACCGCTCCCAGCGCGTCTTCGGCGGACAGGTGCTGGGGCAAGCCCTTGTTGCGGCGCACCGCACCGTCGAGGGCCGCTTCTGCCATTCGCTGCATGCCTATTTCCTGCTGCCGGGCGATCCCAAGGTTCCCATTCTGTACGAAGTCGATCGCAGCCGGGACGGGCAGAGTTTCAGTTCGCGCCGCGTGGTGGCAATCCAGCACGGCAGACCTATCTTTCATATGTCAGTTTCATTTCAGATTGAAGAACCCGGGCTCGAGCACCAGATCGATGCGCCGGCGGTGCCGCGGCCGGAAGACCTTCCCAGCGAAGACGATTTCCGACGGCAGATCGTCGACAAGATTCCGGTCGAGTATCGGGATCATTTCATCCGCCCTCGGCCGATCGAGCTTCGGCCCGTCGACCGGGTCGACATATTCGGAGGCGAGAAGCGGCCGCCGCATCAGGCCGTCTGGGTGCGTGCGACGGGAAAATTGCCGGACGACGTGGCGCTGCATCAATGCGTTCTCGCTTATGCATCCGACATGACGTTGCTCGACACCTCGCTGCTGCCTCACGGCATCGGCTGGTTCTCGAACAAGATTCAGATGGCGAGCATCGATCACGCGATGTGGTTTCACCGGCCGTTCCGCGCCGACCAGTGGCTGCTTTACGTGCAGGACAGTCCCAGCGCGTCGGGCGCTCGGGGATTCAATCGCGGACTGGTCTATGCCGACGACGGGCGTCTCGTCGCCTCGGTCGCGCAGGAAGGCTTGATGCGGGTCAGAAGCTGAGATGCTGTCGGGCGATGCCCGAACGCATGTGCGCGAGCTGAGATGTCATTTGCCGAAATTACTGGTGCCCGAATTATTGCGCAGGCGCGTTTGTCGCGACTGCGCCCGCACTGGCGCCGGCCTTGCTGGCCATGTCCTCATGCGTTTGTTGCGCGGTGTGCGTGTTCGAGAAATAATCCTTCTCGTCGCCCGGCACCGGTTGCGCTTCGCAATGCAGGGATGTGCAGGTGAAATTGTATTGAATCGATCCGCGGTTCAACGTCACCATTCCGACGCGGCGGCCGAAGATCGTGATCTGATCGTTGGAAATGATTTTGCCGTCCGATCCCAGCGCAATCATATTCGTTGTGCCCATGGTTTTGCCGAGAACGAACGCGTGCTTGGAGTCGATGAGCGTGGCATCCGCGTAAACCGTGTTGCCGACATAGACGGACTGGACCGCTTTTTTGAAGGTCAGGACTCTCACTTCGTCCATCGGCACCGAGAAACTGTCGGCAAAGACAGGTGCGAGTCCGGCGATCGATGAAATCGCGGCGAATACAGCCAAGGTTACGGCGCGGCGCATGGGCAATTCCGTCTGCAAGATGCTGCGGAGGAATCTAAACGCGGCGTTGTAAAGGAATGTTTAAGTTCCGTGGTCGCCAGCGCGGCGACGTTGTACACCCTGCCGTGTCGATGGCGACTATGTTCAGAAACTGTTTACCATTTTCGACAAGGCGTCGATCCATCCGGATATATTCGCACCGCCTCATGTGACTACGGCAAGTCCTGTCGGCTTGGCGTTTCGCGACAAGACGTAACTGTTCGCCTCCCGCGGTTCGAGGGGAAATGTTGCCACGGTCGCCGAATTTCGATGCGCTTTTAACAAGTCGATGGCCTGATGCGTGACCGCGTCGGTGCGAAAGGAATTCTCGGGCGCGGACTGTTTACAGCGCGTCAAGGAAGAGCGACTAAGAATTCGCGCGATGATCGCACTGCCGATCTTGCGTCGGGTCGAACCCGACAAGCTCATCCTCGCCGTGACGCTGGGGCTTTCACTCGGCTATGCGGGCCTGTTCGGCGTTACCTTCATGTCGCATATCTGGATTTTGGACCCGCACGGCCATCCGGTCGTGACGGACTTCGCGGCATTCTGGACCGCCGGCCGCCAGGCGCTGAACGGCACGGCGGCCGCAGCCTACGATTTCCATCGGGAGCACGCAGCCGAGATTGCAACGATCGGTCATCCCTTCGCGCGTACGCTCGGATGGTCATATCCGCCCGCGTTCCTGTTCGTTGCGGCGATGCTGGCAAGCCTGCCTTATACGGCAGCGTTCTTGATCTGGGTCACGACGACGCTTGCAGCGTATGCGTCCGTTACTGCCGCGATCGCCGGGCGGTCGCTTGCCTTTCTTGTGGCCTGCGCTGCCCCCTGGGTTCTCATGGCGCTCATACCCGGTCAGAACGGCTTCTTGACGGCAGCTCTTGTCGGCGCAGCACTGCTGTTCCTCGAAAAGCGTCCGTCGCTTGCCGGCATCTTCCTGGGCCTTCTCAGCTACAAGCCGCAATTCGGTATTCTGTTTCCGCTCGTGCTGGCGTTTGCGGGATATTGGCGTACATTCGTCTGGGCTGGCGCAAGCGCGCTTTTCCTGAATTTCCTTGCGGGGTCGGTGTTCGGATTTGAAACAATGGGCGCGTTTTTGCATGCGCTCTCCGGCACCGCGCAGAGTCATCTCGTCCAGTGGGGCGTAGGGTGGAACAAGCTGCAGAGCGCCTATGGCCTGCTGCGCTCCGTCGGCGCTTCGAGCGAGATCGCGTGGGCTGCGCAGGCGCTGTTCAGCGCTTCAACAGCGGCGGCAGTGGTCGCATATTGGCGCGGCAATGCGCCGTTCGCCCTCAAGGCGGCGGCGCTTGCATGCGCAATCCCGCTCGTCACGCCATATGTGTTTGTCTACGATCTTCCGGTTCTTGCGGTCGCTTGCGCATTCCTGTTCAAGCATCACAGTTTCGATCGCACCGAGTTTTGGCTCCTGGCCGCGACGGCGCCCTGTGTGTTCGCATTTCTCTGGTTGCCCATTCCGAGCGCTCTCTTTGCGAGCGTGGCTGTGGCCGCGGTCGTCGTGAAGCGTGCGCTTTCCGAAGACATTGCCGTCCCGCAATTCTTCAGGACGATGCCGCAATATTTTCCGCGCTAGTGGAAGCGGAAATGCGGTGATGAGGGCTGCCGCTCTCGGGCGCCGCGGCATCGGGCTATCATATCGCAACGAGTTGCGATGCGTTTTCCGCTTCACCTCTCGAAAACATCGGGACCCATCGTGCCGATCGCATCCCTGTTTGCGGCGAGCGATGCCTGCCGAGTGCAGCGTAGCCGATTGCTCCAGATCGGGAACCGTGCGGCGAAGCCGCAAGCCGCACATTAACAAAACCTTTAGAACGACGGCCCCATAGTCGCCGCCAAACAGGCATTGGGTTCGTGATGGCGTTTATTTCCGATCGCGTGGGGTCTTCCGCGCCCGTCTGGCTGCGCGGACGGAAATTCGACTGTACGTTGATCTTTGGACTGACCGCGCTTGCGCTCAGCGCAGGCGTCGTCGTCGCCATCGCGCCCGCATCGCTCATGCTGATTTTAATCGCGGACAATTGGGTGCTGGGAATGCCGCATCTGATGTCGACATTCGCGCGCATCGCGCCCGACCGCGCAAGCCTGAAGAAGCATCGCTTCCTGGTGTTCGGTCTGCCTCTTGTCGTGCTCGCTGTGACCGCATCGCTGGCGATCGGGATCGGCGTTGCGCTCGTTGCCACGATCTATTTCTACTGGCAGTGGTACCATACCATGCGCCAGAGTTGGGGCGTGGCGCAGCTCTATCGCCGCAAGGCCGGCGGCTCGGTGCGGGAGAATCCCGTTTTCGCCGAAGCGCTGTTCGCGCTGGTGCCGCTTTGGGGTCTGCTGCACCGGCTGACAACGGCGCCTACGCATTTTCTATATCCGAACCTTCCCATCGTCGTGCCGCATGTTCCGATCGCGCTTGCCAATGGCGTCGGCGCCCTCGCGTGCACGGGATTGGCCTGGTGGGTGTTCTGCCGCGTGCGCGAAGCGATCGACGGCGAGCTCTCGCTCACCTACACGCTGTTCTCGGCCAGCCATTATCTGATTTTCATCGTCGGTTACGTTCTGATGGACGATATTTCGGGCGGCTGGGTCGTCACCAATATCTGGCATACCGGGCAATATCTGATGCTGGTGTGGATGTTCAACGAGAACACCGCTGCCAGGAGCGAAGGCTGGTTTTGGTCGCTGACACGCGGCAATCGCGCGCCGCTTTACTTCGGAGCATGTCTGGTTGCAGCTATCGCGATCTTCGTTCCGATCGGCAGTTCGGTGCTTTGGGGCCCCGGCGGCATCATGATTGCGCTTGTCGCAACGCAGACCCTGAACTTCAACCATTTCATCACAGACGCCATCATCTGGCGCGCGAAGCGCAAGCCCGCCGGCGCGCCGATCTGATCCGTTGGCCTCCGCACCGCAACAGCCTGCTGACGCGGCAATTAAATGACGGACGCGCAAATGGGTGCGCTCGGCGAATTAGGGAAAGCGAAAAAGACGCTTCAAGGCTCAAATCGTGCGATATCGCCGCTGATGGTAAACGAAGTTTCAACGTCGATATTTGCATTATTTCCAACTGCCCGATTCCGTATCGTGGCGGCACAGATACCAAGGCGCGCGGCATCTCCATTTAATCTGCCGTTAATCGGACTGCCGTAGTCTGACGGCTCGTCCATGCAATGCGCCGCTGTCTATAGATCGGCACAGGCTGGACATCCTAGGGTGTCAATCAATCGGAGGCTTACCATGAAGAATCTCTTTTCTAGTTTCCTGCGCGACGAATCCGGCGCGACGGCCATCGAATACGGCCTGATCGCTGCCGGCATTGCCGTCGTGATTATCGCGGCCGTGCAGCTTGTCGGAACGAACCTGACCGGCACGTTCACCAAGGTCGCAAGCGCCGTCGCAGCGCCGTAATTTACGGTGCGACGATCGTTCGACAGATCGAAGGCGGCCGCCCCCAAAAAGGCGGCCGTCTCCTTTTTCGGGCAAGGTCATCGATCGTGATTGCTGAAATTCTCATTCTCGTTGCATTTCCCGTTTTGCTGCTGATTGCGGCCTGCTGGGATATCGCGAGCTTCACCATCCCCAATTTCATCCAGGCCGCGCTGATCGCGCTCTTTCTTCTCTTTGTGGCTGCGACGGCCATGCCGGCCGCGGCGTTCGGCGGCCATCTTCTTGCAGGCTTCATTGGGCTTGTCGCGGGTTTCACGCTCTTTTCGCTGGGTTATATCGGCGGCGGCGACGCCAAGCTGTTTGCCTGCGCGTCACTTTGGCTGGGACTGGCCATTCTTCCGAGCTATGCGCTGATTGCATCCGTGCTCGGCGGCGGGCTTACGCTCGCGCTCCTGAGTTTCCGCAGCCTGCCGCTCCCCGGCATTCTGGCGCGCCAGAACTGGATCATGCGGCTGCACGACGAGGCGGCCGGCGTTCCTTACGGAGTGGCGCTCGCGGCCGGCGCACTTGCAATCGTTCTGTATACAGATGGTTTACGTTCCGGAGCGCTAGGCTGATTCAATTCCGCTTCGAGGCCGCACACGGCAATTCCGCAGCAATCCATTAAGCAATTTCTAAAGGGTTTCGTGGTGGGATTGGCACAAAGGAGCCGTATCCCATGAACACTTCGCGCGTCGTCATTCTTGGGGCGGCGGCTCTCGCCGCTGGCGCAGCCGCGTTTCTGGCTCGCGGCCTTCTCGGCGGTGGAACCGAAAAAGTCAAAGCGGCGCCGCCGCCTCCGCCCACAACAAGCGAAGTTCTGGTGGCCGCCGACGCCATCCAGGCGGGCGCGCCCCTGCTTCCCGGCTCGGTGCGCTGGCAGGTGTGGCCGAAAGGGTCGGTCGATTCGAGTTTCATCACGCATGCCGATGCGCCTGACGTGGACCATCTGGTCTCCGGTGTGGTTGCTCGCGAACCGATCGCAGCCGGCGAGCCACTGACGGAGTCGAAAATCGTCCATGCCGACGCGGCAGGATTCATGGCCGCGGAAGTGACGCCCGGGATGCGCGCAGTATCGATCGGGATTTCGACGGAATCCGGCGCGGGCGGTTTCATTCTTCCGAACGATCGCGTCGATGTCCTCGTCACGGGTCAGGTTTCGGACACGCCCCGGCGGTTCGGCACCAAGACGATTCTCAGCGACGTGCGCGTGCTTGCCGTCGATCAGACCTACAAGGAAGACAAGGATCAGAAAGTCGTGCTGGCCAAGACGGCCACGCTCGAACTGGCGCCGAAGCAGGCCGAGCTGGTCGAAATGGCCCAGGCCGCCGGCACCCTCACGCTGACATTGCGTGCGCTCGGCGACAGCGGACTTCAGGACAAATCGGCCGCCGGATCCGGGCAGACCGACGCGGGGCCGATGTACATCATCCGCTACGGCGTCGTGCGCCCTGCCGGCGAACAGAGGGAATAGCGTCATGCGCCTTCTTGCAATCGGGATAGTCGCGTTGACGGTGTTGGCAGGCCATGCGGATGCACGCGCCGCCACCGCTCACGGCAAATGGGACGATGCCCGCGTCATTTCGGTGTCCGCCTCGGGCAACGGCCCCGCAAGCGAACACATCACGCTCGGGCTCAACAAGGCCGCGATCGTGCAACTCGACAGCGATGCGCGCGACGTGATGGTCTCCAATCCCGCGATCGTCGACGCCGTCGTCCGCACGCCGCGCCGCGTGTTTCTGCTGGGCGTGAAGACCGGTCAGGCCAATGCATTCTTTTTCGATGCCGCCGGCCACCAGATTCTGTCGATCGACATTCATGTCGAACGCGATGTCGGCGACCTCACCAACATGATGCATGTGGATATTCCTGATTCCGACATCCACATCTCCGCACTGAACGACAATATCGTGCTCACCGGATCCGTTGCAAACGCACAGGATTCCGCGCGCGCTCAGGATCTCGCATCGCGCGTCGTCGACGACCCCAAAAAGGTCCTCAACATGCTGAGGATCAAGGCCGGCGAGCAGGTATTGCTGAAAGTGCGCGTCGCCGAGATCGAGCGCGACGTGTCCAAGCAATTCGGCATCAATCTGCAGGCCGCGGTCAGTGCAGCCGGCGTGCCCCTCATTGCCGCCACTGCCAATCCTTATGGTTTGCTGGGTCAGGCGCTTGCCGCCGGCTCCGGCCTCCAGCTCGGCAATGTCGGCACGGCGGCAGCGCCAGGCCCCAACAATCTGCAAGGGGTATTGAATGCGCTGGAGCAGGTCGGGTTGGTCCACACACTCGCCGAACCGAATCTTGTGGCGGTTTCCGGCGAGACGGCGAAGTTCCTCGCTGGCGGCGAATTCCCCGTGCCCGTCTCGCGCGACCAGTATGGAAACGTGGTCGTCGACTTCAAGCAGTTCGGCGTCGGGCTTTCGTTTACGCCCGTGGTACTGAGCCCCAATCGCATCTCGCTGCAGGTTTCGACGGAAGTGAGCGAGTTGACCAATGAAGGCGCGTTCCTCGAGCAGTCGGGCGGCACGACAACGGGCACCAGCGTGACGTCGGCGGGGCTTTCTGTGCCTGCCTTGGCCGTGCGACGCGCGGAAACGACGATCGAGCTTCCCTCCGGCGGCAGCTTTGCGATCGCGGGCCTCATGCAGCATGTGACGAAGCAGGACATCGACGGATTTCCCGGCCTGAAGGACATGCCCGTGCTCGGCGCGCTGTTCCGCAGTCGCGATTTCCAGAACAACGAAACGGAACTTGTCGTCATCGTCAGCGCCTATCTCGTCAATCCGACGATGAACTCCAAGCTCGCCGGACCGACCGACGGCTTCGTGCCCGCCACGGATGCGGACACAATTCTGATGGGCAAGGTCAACACGGTCTACACGAAAGACGCGCACGGCCTGAAGGCTGCCGATGACGGCAAAGTCGGCTTCATCGTGGAATGAGGACAATAGCCATGATTACAAACTCTCTGTTGCGGGCGGCCTCTGTCGTGGCGGTGATGCTTGTCGGCAGTTGCGCCGCGCCAAGCAACGATCCGCCGACTCTGTTTGCGGACGGCGCGGTCAATCATCCCATCACGGTCGAGCCAAGCTATCAGTCGATCAAAGTGGGATATTCAGGCGATCTTTCGCCCGACGATGCCGGCCGCTTCACCTCGTTCGTCCAGGATTATCTCACGCGCGGCAATGGCGCGATCACCGTGTCCGCGCCCGAGGGTCCGGGGTCGAACGCGGCGATCGCCTATTTCGGCCAGCAGCTTACAGCACTTGGCGTGCCGCATGCGCGCATTCTGGTCGGCACGCATGACCCTGTCGGCGCCGACGAAAGAGTCGAGATCGGATTTGTCAGCTATATGGCGCACGCCGATTCTTGCGGAGACTGGTCGCAGGACGTGGATGCCACCACAACCAATTTGCCGCCGATCAATTTCGGTTGCGCCGTACAGCACAATATCGCGGCGATGGTGGCTGATCCGCGCGACCTGGTCGCGCCGCGCCCGATGGGCGATGCGGACACGAAACGCCGCGAAACCGTGCTGACGCAATACGAGCAGGGGCAACCCACGGCTGCCCAGAAGACCAACGACCAGTCGGGCAAGGTTTCGGACGTCGCCCAATAACGGAGTTGATATCGTCATGGCGAAGCCAACGCCTGAGCAGGGATTGATAAGCGGCGCGGAGGCGTTCGGCGCGGCGCCGCATGAGCGGCCGGTGCCGCGCATCTCGATCCACGCCTTTTGCGAATTTCCCGATACGGGCGCGGCCCTGCAGCGCGCCGCCGGCGATCGTCGTCTTTCCAAGGCCCATGTCACGGTTCAACTCGGCGGCCTTCAGGCGGCCGTCGAGCATTACACGGGTCAGGTCACGCCCAATCTACTGATCGTGGAAACGCGGTTGCAGGGCAAAACGGCCGTCGATGAAATCGATCGCCTGGCGGAAGTCTGCGATCCGACCACCAAAGTCGTGATCGTGGGGCGCGTCAACGACGTCGAGCTCTATCGCGAACTGATGCGCCGGGGCGTGAGCGAATATCTCGTGGCACCTCTCAACCCGTTGCACCTGATCGAAGTCATTTCGGGTCTTTATCTCGGCGCGGATTCGGCGCCCATCGGCCGTGTTGTCGCCTTTATCGGCGCGCGGGGCGGCGCAGGCTCGTCCACGATCGCGCACAATGTGGGTTGGTGCATCGCCGAAGGACTCCACATCAACACGACCATCGTGGATATGGATTTGCCGTTCGGCACTGTCGGGCTCAATTTCAACGAAGAGCCGAGCCAGGGCGTCGCCGACGCGTTGACCGCGCCCGAGCGCCTCGACGACGTGCTGCTCGACCGCCTGTTGCTCAAATCGGGCGAACATCTGTCGTTGTTCACGGCGCCCGCGATCCTCGAACGCGGCTTCGATGCCGATCCTGCCGCCTATGAAGCGGTGCTGGATGCGGTTCGCCGGATGACGCCCTGTGTGATCGTCGATCTGCCGCATGCCTGGACGCCATGGGTGCGCCAGACGATTCTGGCCGCCGACGATATCGTGATCGTGGCAACGCCGGATCTGGCGAGCCTGCGCAATGCCAAAGCCTATGTCGATCTCCTGAAGCAGAACCGGCCCAACGATGCGCCGCCGCGGCTGGTGCTCAATCAGGTCGGCGTGCCCAAGCGGCCCGAGATTCCACTCAAGGATTTCGCCGAAACACTGGGCGTGCAGCCCTCGGCCGTTCTGCCGTTCGAGCCCTTGCTTTACGGCACGGCGGCCAACAACGGCCAGATGCTGATCGAAGTACAGCCGAAATCCGCGACGGCCGAAGGCATCAAAGTGCTCGCGGAAATCCTGACCGGGCGCACGCCGCAAATCGAAGCGAAATCGGTACTGCCCTTCCTCTCCTTCCTGAAGGGACGCAAGCAGGCCTAAGCGATGTTCGGAAAACGCTCAGCCACATCAGACGCGCCGCGCGGGGCCACTGCTGCTCCCCTGCGGATCGAGCCGTCGCCTGCGCGCGTCGCCAGCGCGCCTGCACAAGCGGCGGCGCCGGCGCCCGAGGCGTCGGGCCCCTCCGTTGGCGGACGTCAGCAAACCGTCCCAACGGCGTCGAAATTGGCCGCGCCGCTGCCGGACATCCGCTCCGACGATTACTACCAGATCAAGACGACGATCTTCAGCGCGCTGATCGACACCATCGATCTGGCACAACTTGCCCAGCTCGATCCGGATTCGGCGCGCGAAGAAATCCGCGACATCGTCAACGAGATCATCTCGATCAAGGCCGTCGTGATGTCCATCGCGGAGCAGGAAAGCCTGCTCCAGGACATCTGCAACGACGTGTTGGGTTATGGTCCGCTCGAGCCGCTGCTGGCGCGCGACGACATCGCAGACATCATGGTCAACGGTGCAGGCCGGGTCTTCATCGAAGTCGGCGGCAAAGTGCAGCTCACGTCGATCCGCTTCCGCGACAATGCGCAGCTGATGAACATCTGCCAGCGCATCGTGAGCCAGGTGGGCCGCCGTGTCGACGAAAGCTCGCCCATCTGCGACGCGCGCTTGCTGGACGGTAGCCGCGTCAACGTCATCGCGCCGCCTTTGTCGCTGGACGGCCCCACGCTCACCATCCGAAAATTCCGCAAGGACAAGCTCACGCTCGACGATCTCGTGCGCTTCGGCTCGGTCAGCCCCGCCGGTGCACGCGTTCTGGGCGTCATCGGGCGCTCGCGCTGCAACATCCTGATTTCGGGAGGTACGGGTTCGGGCAAGACGACGCTGCTCAACTGCATGACCGCCTATATCGATACCGAAGAACGCATCATCACCTGCGAAGACGCGGCCGAGCTTCAATTGCAGCAGCCCCATGTCGTGCGGCTCGAAACACGCCCGCCCAACCTCGAAGGCCAGGGCCAGATCACCATGCGCGATCTCGTCCGCAACTGCCTGCGTATGCGTCCCGAACGCATCATCGTGGGCGAAGTGCGCGGACCCGAAGCGTTCGACCTGCTGCAGGCGATGAACACGGGCCATGACGGCTCGATGGGCACGCTCCACGCCAACTCGCCGCGCGAAGCGATGGGACGTCTGGAATCGATGATCACGATGGGCGGGTTCTCCCTCCCGCTCAAAACAATTCGCGAAATGATCGTGGGCTCGATCGACGTGATCATCCAGGCCGAGCGCCTGCGCGACGGTTCGCGGCGCATCACGAAGATCACCGAGGTGGTGGGCACCGAAGGCGATGTCGTGATCACCCAGGATCTGATGACGTATGAGATGACGGGCGAGGACGAGACCGGCCACATCAAAGGCAAACACCTCGGCACCGGCATCGTCCGGCCGAGCTTCTGGGAGCGCGCGCGCTATTTCGGCATGGAGCGCGAGCTCGCCGAGGCGCTCGACGCGCTGCAGGAATAGGGCGGCGATGGGCGGGTCCGTGATTTTCGCGCTGGTGGCGGTTTTGCTCGTACTGGGTGTCGGTGGCGCGGTGTTCGCGTTTGCCGAAACCGGGGGTACGTCCAAGAAGCGGCTTCAATCCGTTTCCCGTCAAACAGCCGTTGGCTCGGGCGCGCGCAACGGTCCGGACGTGCAGCAGCAACGCCGCCGCAGTGTTCAAGCACTGCTCAAGGACATCGAGAAACAGCAGGCGCAACAGAAGCAACGTCCGTCGTTGCGCCGCCGGCTCGAGCAGGCGGGGCTCACGATCACGCCTCGCACCTACTACATCATTTGCGGCATTGCGGCTCTTGTCGCGGTGGGCGGCTGCTTCCTGACCCATCGACCCTGGTACGTGGCGCTCGGCGTCGCGCCGTTTTTCGGTTATGCGCTGCCCCGCTGGATTCTCTCGTTCCTGATCAAGCGCCGGATCAAGGCGTTTACGGCCGAATTCGCAAATGCCATCGACGTGATCGTGCGCAGCGTCAAATCCGGCCTGCCGACGAACGAAGCGCTGAAGATCGTCGCGCGCGAAATGGCCGCGCCCGTCGGTCCGGAATTCTTCAAGCTCTGCGAAGGGCTGAAAGTGGGCGTGACGCTCGAGCAGGGTCTCAAGAAGATGTTCGAGAGCATGCCGACTTCCGAGGTGAGCTTCTTCGGAATCGTGATGACGATCCAGCAGAAATCGGGCGGCAATCTTTCGGAAGCGCTTGGGAACCTCGCGGGCGTGCTGCGCGATCGCAAGCGCCTGCAGGGCAAGATCAAGGCGATGTCGTCGGAAGCAAAGGCGTCGGCGATGATCATCGGCTCGCTGCCGCCGGTCGTGGGCTTTCTCGTCTGGATGTCGACGCCAAGTTATATCGAATCGCTGTTCACCACGCGCATGGGAAATCTGATGCTGGTGGGCTGCGCGATCTGGATGGCGACGGGCATCTGGGTCATGAGCAAGATGATCGCGTTCAAGCACTAAGGCCGGACAGATGGATATCGGAATTCTCAATATGCTGTTCGACCGGGATCTGATGATCACGGCGCTCGCAGCAGTCCTGGCCTTCGCGAGCATCGTCACGCTGGGTCTGCCTTACTTGCAGCGCGATTCGCTCGGCATCCGAATGAAGTTCGTGGCCGCACGCCGCGAAGAACTGCGCCAGAAGCACCATGCCGCGCTCAAGCAGCGCAACGTGCTGCGCGCGGAACCGTCGTCGTTCATGAAGCAGACTGTGGAGAGACTGAAGCTCTCCAACATTCTCGAGTCCGAGGATACGCGCAGCAAGCTGACCCAGGCGGGCTATCGCGGCCAGGCGCCTCTGATCGCTTTCATGTTCTTCCGTTTCGTGATGCCGCCCCTCGTTTTCGTGGGTGCGCTGCTATATCTTTTTCTGGTCACGCACTTCACTTGGTCGCCCTGGATGAAGCTGCTCGCGGCCTGCGGTGCGGCGCTGTTCGGCTTCTATTTGCCGGACCTTTTCGTCTCCAACCGCATCACGAAACGTCAGAAATCGATCATGCGCGGATTTCCCGACGCGCTCGACCTGATGCTGATCTGCGTGGAATCGGGCATGTCGATCGAGGCGGCTTTTACGCGCGTGGCGTCGGAGATCGGTCCGCAATCCGTCGAGCTGGCCGAGGAACTGGGCCTCACCACTGCCGAACTTTCATACTTGCCCGAGCGGCGCCAGGCCTTCGAGAACCTCGCCAAGAGATGCGGCC
>Ga0302324_100003448_pt1 | contig 35659 bp, 38 predicted proteins | sample Palsa_T0_1_FD_201949 | JGI IMG/M metagenome (GOLD analysis project Ga0302324, IMG submission 201949) | Peat permafrost microbial communities from Stordalen Mire near Abisko, Sweden - Palsa_T0_1 | ecosystem: Environmental > Terrestrial > Soil > Palsa > Peat permafrost | place: Sweden: Abisko...
CTCACTCGCCTTTAAAAACGTACCGCTCTACTCCGATTTATTACTACACCGCATGGGCTCGCTCGGCGACGGGATCGCCCAGGCCGCAGCCCGAACAGACGAAATGCGTACCGCGCCGCTGTGGGGTTTGCGCGAACGCGCGCCTTACCTCCACGATGGCCGGGCGGCAACGATCTTAGAAGCGATTACGCTCCACGACGGCGAGGCGCTAATGATACGGAACCGGTTCGTCTCCCTGCCAAAGGACGATCAAAACGCGATTATCGCCTTCCTGAACTCGATCTAAATCTCTGAAATCGTCCTCCGACCCCCATCGCTTTTTCGCGTTCACGCTCCTCTGAAAACCACTTGCAAATCGGTGGCTTACGTAGCGAGTGTGGTGCATGATCTGGAAGCTCCGCGACCGCTCGGTTAACCTGAGCCGTTCGGGCTTGATTATGGGCGTTTTGAATGTCACGCCTGACTCCTTCTCGGACGGCGGCCAATTCCTGGACGAGGAAGCGGCGTTTCGCCATGCCGCGCGGATGGTCGCGGAAGGAGCGACGATCCTGGACGTCGGTGGAGAATCTTCGCGCCCCGGTTCTGAACCGGTGGCGCTCGAAGAGGAGCTTCGCCGCGTCATTCCGGTCATTAAACGGATTCGCGGCCGATTTCCGGACCTTCTCGTGTCGATCGATACATACAAGGCGGAAACAGCGCGCCAAGCGCTGGCGGCGGGTGCAGATATCATCAATGACATCTCGGCGCTGAGAGCGGACCAGGCGATGATCGATGCTTTGAGACGCTCCGGCGCCGGCGTCATCCTGACGCATATGCGCGGGACACCGAAGACGATGCAAATCGATCCGCGCTACGAAGATGTCGTCGGTGAGGTGTTCGAATTTCTCCGTCGACGGCGAGACGAACTCCTACGCTGCGGCGTCGACCGGGACCGAATCGCGATTGATCCGGGATACGGTTTCGGCAAGCGCGTTCAGGACAATGTCGAACTGGTTCGACAGCTCGGTCGATTTGCCGAACTCGGCCAACCCATCGTCGTCGGCATCTCGAAAAAATCGATGATTGCCCACCTGCTCGGCGATCCGAAGTTGCAAACGGAAGATCGAATGTGGCCAACTGTTGCTTTGACTAGTTTACTTCGGGAAAAGGGGGCTCAGATATTCCGAGTGCATGATGTGCGCCCAAATCTTGAAGCATTGCGGATGACGGAAGCCATCCTATCCGATGATTAACGCGATCTTAGAGCTGCTGGAAAATTATTGGAACGCCGCGATCGAGATTCTGATTCTGGCGGTGGCGATCTATTACGGCTACCTCTATTTTCGCGGGACGCGGGGCGCCAAGGTCCTGACGGGTCTCGCCATTCTTTTCATTACGCTGACGCTGGTGTCGCAGATTCTGAATCTGACGGTCATTAGCTGGCTGCTGAGGAGCTTAACGGCGTTTTTGGCGATCGCTCTGGTCGTTATATTTCAACCAGAGTTGCGCCGGGCCCTTGCAGAACTTGGGAGCAGCCAGTTTTTTTCGTCGGCGACGCAGAAGAAAGAAACGATCGACATTCTCACCGAAGCGGTCTTCGAACTTGCCAGCAGACAAATCGGCGCGTTACTGGCGATAGAACGAGATACCGCGATCAGAACGTTCGCAGAGAGCGGCGTGAATATTGACTGCGACATGTCGCAGGAACTCTTGATAACGATTTTCTTCCCGAAGACACCTCTCCACGATGGCGGCGTGATTATTCGAAACGATCGGATCATCGCGGCGGCCTGCGTCTTCCCGGTCAGCCAACGAGAGGATCTCGATCGCGCATTGGGCCTCCGACATCGAGCGGGACTTGGAGTCACAGAAGAATCGGATGCAATCGCGATCGTCGTCTCCGAAGAGACCGGGAACATTTCGATCTGTTACCGGGGAAAAATAGAACGCGGATTTAAGCCAGGCCAATTCGAGAAACGCTTGTCCGAACTTCTGCTGCGCGAGAGCGATCAATCAGGAACCAACGCGGACGACACGCTGCCGGAACCGGATACGACGCCTTGAACCTGAATCGACTATTCCTCAACAACTGGCGCGCCAAGTTGATGGCTTTGACTGTGGCGACTGCGGTTTGGTATCTGATCAAAAAGAACGTGGATGTTGCACCCGACCGCTGGGGACTTGAACGTCGGCCCGCGGAGGTGGCGCCGGTACATCATTGAACCGTTTCTGAATCAGTCGGGAACCCGATTTCCAGGTTGATCTTCGAGATCGCCATCGCGAAAATGGCCGGTGTCACAGAAGCTCTTTGGTACGGACGGCATCCGCGGAATTGCAAACAGTGAACCCATTACGGCTGGGTCGGCCCTGAGACTGGCTCAAGCGGCCGGACGCGTGTTGATCAAGGAGGAGAACGGCGTGGCGGTCGTTGTCGGCAGGGACACTCGCGCATCTGGAGAGATGCTCGAGTCGGCTATTGCGGCCGGGCTTGCTTCCAATGGGATCCATGTCCTGCTTGCCGGTGTCGTTCCCACTCCGGCCGTCGCCTATCTTACGACCAGGTATTGCGCATCGTTTGGGATGATGATCTCGGCATCGCACAATCCCTTCCAGGACAACGGTTTGAAGTTCTTCGGCGCGACCGGATACAAGTTGAGCGATGAATCCGAACGCGCCATTGAGTCGGAATTCTTTCGTCCTGGGACTTACGAGCTCCCAACCGGCAAATCGGTTGGCCGAATCCGTCGGATAAAGGAAGCGACGGAAGAATACGCCGTATTCGCTGCGACCACGGTTCCGAAAGATTTTTCGTTATCCGGCGTCAAAGTCGTTGTCGACATGGCGAATGGTGCGGCGTACCAGACAACCCCAATGGTTCTTGCGGCCCTTGGCGCCGACGTCGATCTGCACTCAAGCGCTCCGGACGGGTTCAATATTAATGTCGATTGCGGAAGCACCAACCCCGCGGCTCTCTCTCGCCATGTTCAAGAATCAGGCGGGGCATTTGGGCTTGCTCACGACGGGGATGCCGATCGGCTTTTGTTCTGTGACGAACACGGTTTCGCACTGGATGGCGACGAGCTATTGGCGATTGCTGCGCTCGATTTATTGCCCCGCAATCAATTACAAAAAAACACCGTCGTTGCGACGGTTATGAGCAATTTCGGCTTGGACGAGGTCCTGCAGCGGCACGGTGGCAAGGTGTTCCGGACAGAAGTAGGTGATCGATTTGTGATGGACGCATTGGTTCAGCAACGTTTGAACCTGGGAGGTGAACAGAGCGGCCACATGGTTTTCCGGGATTTTACCACGACTGGAGACGGGCTGATCGCCGCACTGCAGATTATTGCGATTATGTTACGCACCGGCAAACCTCTGAGCGAGCTGCGTCGGGTTCTGAAAAAATTTCCACAGGTCCTGCGCAACGTCACGGTCCGCGAAAAAGCTCCGTTTGAACAATTTGATCACCTGACCGAACGATTGCGGGAGGCGGAATCAAGGCTGTACGGAAAAGGTCGCGTCATGCTCCGGTATTCCGGCACCGAACCGAAAGCGCGCCTGCTTCTTGAGGGCCCAGATGCCGATGAACTCCATAAATTGGCAGATGCGATCGTTGAGGAGTTGGTCAAAAACATCGGCGCGTGAACTATTTTGTGACAGGCACAGACACTGGCGTCGGAAAGACATTCGTCGTCAGCGGGCTGGTCCGATTCGCGCGATCCAAAGAGATCGATTGTGTCGGGATGAAACCGATTTGTACAGGTGACAACAATGATGTACGCCAACTTCTTGAGGCGTGCGGCTCTTGCCAGCCTGAACATCTCATAAACCCGGTCTGGTACCGGACGCCGGTCGCCCCCTATACCGCGTCCATCATCGAGGATCGACTCATCGATCTCGCCGCAATTCGCGACGCGTTCAAGAAGCTGGCAAGTCAACATTCCAGCGTCCTCGTCGAAGGCGTCGGTGGCATTGCGGTCCCAATTTTCGCTCACTACGACTTTCGCGATCTCGCGCGGGACCTCAGCTTGAATGTGATCATCGTCGCCGCCAACCGCCTTGGAGTCCTCAATCACACACGGCTGACGGTCGAAGCCGTTCGGGCGGCTGGGCTGAGATGTTCTTTGATCGCGCTGAATTCGGTGCAAGCGGAATCCGATTTATCCCAGCCGACAAACCACAGCGTTCTCGAGAATCTCGTGGACGTACCCGTTCTGGCCGTCGAACACAACCAGCACGAGTTTGACGATCTGGCCAGAATCTTGTGGTAGGCGATGAATCCCCCAATCCCCGATCCTCCCTCCCCGATCGTCCTCGTCGTTGTTCTCGATTTTTTGACGCGTGAACAAATGCAGCCCCGGGGATATCTCCGTTCACGGGCTCTTCTGAGTGCCCACGTCTTTTGCCAGGCCACGTTCAAAGATCGCGAGACGAGAACGATCGGAGACCTGCGCCTTCTCCATCCTGCGCTGACACGCCCACACGCCGATGCTCTTTCCCTAGCGCTTCCAGTTTGACTTCACGCTGATATACCGGGCATTCGGCAGAATAAATTTTCGCAATTCAATCTCGAGCCGCTGCATCGGAAAACGCGCCATCAAGGCAGCGCCGATGTTCGACACCAGTTTTTCTATCAGGTGCGCGCCGCTTGTCTCGGCGACCTTCTCGACTTCGGCGGCGACTCCAGCGTAGTCGATGGTTTCCTCCAATTGATCATTCAGTGAGGCAAAGGATGTCTCGATCTGGAATCGCAGGGAAACAAGCAGCGTTTGAGGCTTTTGGCGCTCAATTTCCGGGACTCCGATCCGGGTTTTCACTTCGAGATCGTGGATCTCGATCCACTCGCCAGAAAACATTTGCCTGTCGGTTTCCAAAATTTGCGGCGTCTGCGGCCGTGTTAGCCTGACTTCTTCCCCGTTAGCCCACGCGAAAACGGAGTTCCCTGATCAACTTGCCGCCGAATCGCTTTTTCAACTTCGACAAAATCAGCGATTTGCACTGTCTGTCGAGTTCGTACAATACGGTGGGCTGCAGGACATTCACCACCAGCACCCCTTGATTTATCCTCACCGGCCGGGAATGTTTGGCAAAAAAATCGCCCACGATCTCAGCCCACGCAGCGATGATTTCTTCCTCGCGCAACCGGGACTCCAGACCAAGTTTCGGTGCGAGTTGAACGAGCACCTCGCGGATCGGGAGCGTTCGGTCCAGTTTTGGGTCGGGCTCAGGTAACCCGCGCCACTCTTCGATCGCGCGTCTACGCAGCGACTGCGACATACTGAAAAGTGAGGTGACAGGCGCTCCTTCTAACTACCGCCATCGCTGCCGATGGCTTCCACTGGACATCCCTCCATCGCCTCTTTGCAGAGCGCTTCCTCGTCCGGGGTCTCCGGCTGCTTGTAGACATAAGAATGACCACCGTCATCGTTGCGCGTAAAATTTGCGGGCGCCGTCTCTCGGCAAAGATCGCAATCAATGCATTGATCATCCACGTAAAATTCCCCGCCCACATTCTGCGGATACTTATTTGCAACGTCAGCCATAACTTACTTTATTAATCTCCTTACCGATTCCCAAACGTCGTTTCCCTGCGTCTTCTTGAAGGGCCCGCCAATCTAACGAATCGAACCCGGACTGCAAGCCACAGATCAATTCGCGAACTTGGAGTCTTCCAATCTGAGGTTCGTAGCATCGCTCGCCCTCACATAAAACGCAAAGGTCAAAAACGCCGGACGCAAGCCCGCTGCGTGGGGGGAAACGTGTTTAGCTTGGACAGTCGACAGAGTGCAAGTAAGATTTCGTATGACCGACAGGCCTGCGTTACGTCCAAAAGAAGGCTGGCACGTTCTCCATCTCTTTTATCGAGTGGAGTTTGGCCAGTGGCAGGTGCTCACTTCCGAGGAAAGGCTTGCAGCCAAAACGAAACTGTCCGCATTGGTGCAGGATATCCGATCGCTCCCTTCCACCCAGATTTTGACTTTTAGCATCATTTCCCCGAAAGCGGACGTTGGCTTCATGCTCTTAACCGATGACCTCAATACCGCAAATAGCATTGAAAAGAAGCTCACGTTATCGCTGGGAGCGGATGTTCTGACCCCGGTTTTCAGTTTCTATTCCCTCACGGAACGCAGCGAGTACACCACCACCGAAGAGGATTGCGCGAACTCTTTGACCGCCGAACAGGGCCTTTTACCCGGTTCACCCGAGTTCGTCCGGGCAATCGCCGAATTTCGGCAGCGGATGGAGAAATATCTCCGGGACCGCCTTTACCCCAGCATGCCGGATTGGCCTGTTTTTTGTTTTTACCCCATGACAAAACGGAGGGACGCCGCCCAGAACTGGTATATTCTCCCTTTCGAAAAACGAAAAGAACTGATGCTTGGCCACGGCCGCATTGGACGCCAATATGCAGGACGTATTCGCCAACTCATCACCGGCTCAACCGGTTTGGATGACGCCGAATGGGGGGTCACTCTGTTTGCGCACGACGTTTTCGAAATCAAATCGATTGTCTACGAGATGAGATTCGACACGGTGAGCGCTCAATACGCTGATTTTGGGGAGTTCTATCTAGGTATCCAGCTGCCGCTCGATGATTTATTTCGAAGGATCCAGTTGTAAATGGAGAACGCAACGACCGACCATACCAGAGCCAAGGAAAAATTGCGCGAACTTCGAGCGCTTCTGAAAGGCGTTGGTCCGCTGCTTGTTGCCTATTCCGGAGGGGTCGACAGCACCTTTCTTCTGGCTGAAGCGGTCGCGACCCTGGGTGACCGCGCTCTTGGCGTGATTGCCGATAGCCCCAGTTTGCCACGCTCGGCGCTCCGCAGTGCCCTTGCGGCTGCCAAAGGTTTCGGCGCCACGGTAGAGGTCGTTTCCACGACTGAACTTGACGACCCCCGGTACACAAGCAATCCAGTGAACCGTTGTTACTTTTGTAAGCTCGAGCTCTTCTCCAAAATGGACCGCATCGCGGCCGAACGCGGGTTTCGCGCGCTGGCCTACGGGGAAAATGCGGATGACGCGTTCCAGATACGACCTGGCGCTGGCGCCGCCCGCGAGTTCCGCGTCCTTGCGCCGTTGCGAATGACCGGGCTGACGAAGGCGGAGATTCGTCTGCTCTCGAGAGAGCAAGGTCTGCCGACGGCCGACATACCGGCGCAACCTTGCCTGAGTTCAAGGGTCCCGTACGGCACGATCGTGACGACCGGTGTTCTGCGGATGATCGAGCAAGCCGAGGAATATGTGCGGTCTTGCGGATTCGCGATCTTTCGTGTGCGTTACATCGCCCAGCCCGCCGAGACACCGGTCGCAAAACTGCAAATCGACCCCGTCGAGATGGACAAACTCCACCCGCTGGAAGCTCAGATCCGGGACGCGCTTCGTGTGATCGGATTTCGCGATTTAGTCGTGGATAAGGACGGTTATCAGGCGCCGGGCCAAGTTGGAGTGCGGCGTTTGGAGTCCAACGGCGTTGCGGCAACCGGCTGAATGCTCAAGAGGTCCAGTAATATTTATTTTGATCCATCCGCGTCTTTGAGTTATTGACTCATTCCCCTCGTCCAGAGGAAAAGACCTGCGTCAAGGGCTCAGTATCCATCCGATGACCTCAACTATTTTTTTCCTAGCTCAACAAACGGCTGCTCAAGGTGCCGCTTCCCAACCCGATCTGTTGCAGACCCTTCTGCCTTTTCTTTTCATGGGAGTGATCTTTTATTTTCTGCTGATTCGCCCCCAGCAGAAGCGGCAGAAGCAACATCAACAGTTGATGGCGAACTTGAAAACCGGCGATCGCATCGTCACCGCCAGCGGCATCCACGGTTTGATCGCAAATGTCAAAGAGACCACTTTTCTTCTTAAAGTCGCCGATAACGTGAAGATCGAGATTGATAAAAGCGCGGTCGCGGGAGTCGAGAAAACAGCCGAGCCCAAGCCGGCCGCTTCCGAGGCAAAACCGACCACTTAATAGATTCGCCATGAACGCGACGTTGACCTTCTTTTTCGGGCTCTTCGTTCTGTTCCTTTTCGCGTGGTACTTTTTGACCGATAAGGAGAAGACGAAACGTTGGCTGGGCACAACGTTGACCTTGCTGCTTTGCGCGTTCTCGATCGACGCGTTCTTACCTTTCGAGCAAAAGATTCATCTCGGTCTCGATTTGCAGGGCGGGACTTCGTTTTTAGTCCGGTTGGTGCCGCCGGTGCTCGAAGAGGGAGGCGCACCACGCGCGATCACCGCCGAGATGCAAGAGCAAGCGGTCGAGGTCATCCGAAAACGGGTTGACGAATTTGGTGTCAGCGAGCCGGTCATCACCAAGCAAGGGACCGATCATATCCTGGTCCAGATCCCCGGCTTGAGCACGGCACAAGTCGAAACAGCACGGCAACAACTGCAGCGCGTTGCGAAACTGGAGTTTCGCCTTGTCCATCCCAACAGCGATCAATTAGTGCGCCAGATCGCTGCCGGCACCGCGTTTACGCCTCCTGGCTACGTCGTTCTCACCTCTATTGAGCACCGAAATGGACAGCCCGAAAAACTGCTGATCAAGCGACGACCGGAACTCACCGGCCAGGACGTGGCAGGGGCCCGGCCTGTCTTCGAGCAGCGCGGTTACGAAGTCTCGCTGAGGCTGACGCGATCCGGCGCAGAAACGTTCCGGCGGGTCACGCGAGATAACATAAATAATCGGCTGGCGATTGTCCTCGACAATGAAGTCGTCTCGGCGCCGAACATTCAAAGTGAAATTCCAAATGGCGAAGCGGTGATCACCGGTAATTTTACCGCAGACGAGGCTAAGAACCTCGCAAGCGTCATGGAGAACCCGCTCCAGACTCCGGTTGCGATCGATGAAACCAGGACTGTTTCGGCAACGTTAGGGCAAGATTCTATCTTCCGCGGAATAGCGGCCGGGTTAGCAGGCCTTGCGGCGACCCTGGTGTTCGTCCTCGTTTATTACCGGGCCGCCGGTTTGGTCGCTTTCATCGGCCTCGCGGTCAATGGCATCCTCTTGTTCGGTGCCATGTCGCTCTTCGGATTCGTCCTCACGTTGCCGGGAATCGCCGGCATCATCTTGACGATCGGGATGGCGATCGACGCAAACGTTCTAATCTATGAACGATTAAGAGAAGAACTCGAGAACGGGAAGAGCCTGAAGCCGGCAATTGAAACGGCTTATCGCAAGGCGTTCAGCGCCATCGTCGACTCAAATCTGACGACGCTTCTGAAAGTCGCGATTCTGTTCTGGCTCGGTTCTGGACCCGTTAAAGGGTTCGCGATCACGCTTACGATCGGCATCATCGCGTCGATGTTTTCCGCGCTCCTGGTGACGCGCAACGTCTTTGGCTGGGCGCTCAAGTTCGGTTTGTTAAAGCGCATTTCCATGCTGCATCTGATCAAATCAAGGAGCTTCGATTTTCTGGGTAAATGGCGCGCCGCGTTGATCGCATCGGTCATTCTTCTCGTGGCCTCTTTTGCCGCATTCGGGTTGCGAGGCAACAAGATGTTCAACATCGACTTTACCGGCGGCGATTTTCTGCTGGTCAAATCGTCGGCGGAACTCCCGGAGGCCGACATTCGGACCTCCCTTGGAAAGATCGGATTAGGAAGCGCGGTGATCCAACAGGAAGCGAGCGAGCAGCAGAAACAAGTCTCGCATTTTATCTCGGTGCGATCACCGTTTGGCACCGCGGATAAGATCGTGCACCAATTGGAGCAGACCTTTCCGCAAGCCAAACTGACGGTCGAACGCTCCGAAGGCGTCGGCCCGATCATGGGAACGCAATTGGCGACAACCTCCTTGTTCGCCCTTGGCATCGCGATCCTTGGGATCCTCGCCTACGTCACGATACGATTCGAATTTTCGTTTGCGATCGGAACGATCGTCGCCATGCTCCACGATCTGGTGATCACGCTCGGCGTTTTCGTGATGACTGGGCGGGAATTCTCGCTGGTGATGGTTGGCGCGATTCTGACGGTTGCGGGCTACTCGATCAACGACAAGATCGTTGTCTTCGACCGGATTCGTGAAGGCCTGCGTTCTGGGCGAAAGGGCTCGATTCAGTACCTGATGAATGCGAGCATCAACGAGACCCTGAGTCGAACCATTCTGACCAGCGGTGTGACTTTGCTGTGCATGCTCTCACTGCTGATATTCGGCGGTCCGGTGCTTTCCGATTTCGCGTTCACCAACGTCATTGGAGTCATCGTTGGGACCTATTCTTCGATCTTTATTGCAGCCCCGATCGTTCTCTGGTGGTCAAATTTGCGGAAGGCAAATCTGAGGCGTGAAGTCTCCAAGCCGCAAGAAACAGGCGCCAAAGGAAAACAGGTCGCGGCGAAGTAGCGATTGACAAAAGAGCTCGGGAAAGAACACCCTCATGCAAACGTTTGCGACGGGCACTCCAGAGTTTCTGGCCGCGATTTACGCACCCCCTCGCCCGCTCGTTGGCGGTCGAGGAGCACGAGAATGAAGGAATCTGTTAACCGGTCAAACGCGCCATGTCGACCATTAAGGATGTAGCCGCTTTGGCGGGAGTCTCCTATACGACCGTCTCCCACGTGATCAATAAATCGCGTCCGGTGAGCGATAAGGTGCGTGGCGAAGTCGAGGCTGCAATCCACCGTTTGAACTACATTCCTAGCGCTGTGGCAAGATCGCTGAAACAGCACGCCACCTGTACAATCGGGCTGCTGGTCTCCAATAGTTCCAATCCTTTTTTCGCAGAGTTAGCACAGGGAATCGAAGATATCTGTTATCGCGCTGGATACAGCGTGATCCTCTGTAACTCGGACGATCAACCCGAACGGCAGCAAACTTATCTCCGGGTGCTGCTTGAAAAACGGATCGACGGCCTGATCATCTGTTCCGCAGGTGATGACCTTGGACTAGCCGAACATCTGCGGGAAGCCAAAGTCCCGGTCATTATCGTCGACCGCGCGGTCAAAGGAGTCACCTGCGACCTTGTCCAGATCGATCACGTCAAAGGAGGTTATCTCGCGACCCGACACCTGCTTGACCATAAGCACAAGTCGATCGGGTGTATCGCCGGACCCAATACGACAAGCGTCACCGTCGATCGCTTGAACGGATACCGGAAAGCTCTGGCGGAAGCCGGCGCACCGTTTCGATCTGAATGGGTTGTCAGTGGAGATTTCACTGCGGAAGGTGGGTACAAGGCCGCGCGAGTTTTACTGAAGAGGGCGGAAATTAGCGCTGTCTTTGCGACGAACGATTTAATGGGCATCGGCCTGCTGCGATTTGCCGCTGAGCACGGCATTCGAGTACCGCACCAACTGTCGGTGATCGGCTTCGATGGCATCGAGCTCGGCCGCTACATCTACCCGGCGCTCACCACCGTTGGCCAATCGATTCGCCGCCAAGGGGAGATCGCCGCGGGAGCGCTTCTTGAGCGCATCCGTAAAGGGGGCGAGGGCCGGGTGCGTAAGATTTTGATGAATCCGGAACTCACGGTACGCGAATCGACCAGAGCAGCGGCGCCATTTATCCTGAGCAGGCACGAGTGACGAGCACAGCTTTTACTGTGCAATCGCCCGCATCTTTCCGTCTCCGACCGCACCCGTTTTCGGCAATGCGCATGCCACTGATTAACAAGTGCGACTATATTGGCAGGTTCGAGGAATGCCAGCTAGCGAACCACCGATACCAGCCATGACTGCAGAGAAGAAAAGAGTTGTCGTTGTCGATGATCATCCTTTGTTCCGCGACCGCTTGTCTCAGCTGATCAATCACGAGCTGGATATGCAGGTCGGCGGAGAATGCGAAACCGCCGAGCAAGCAATCCAACTGATACGGAACCTCACGCCGGACCTCGTGACCGTTGATATCACTCTGAAAGGATCGAGCGGATTGGAACTGATCAAAGGCATCAGAGCGCTTTCCATTGGAATACCGGTTCTGGTTCTCTCGATGCACGATGAATCGCTCTATGCGGAGCGCGCGCTTCGCGCGGGCGCCACCGGATACATCACAAAAAATCAAACAGCCGATGAAGTGTTAGCGGCGATCCGACGGGTAGTGACGGGAGAAATCTATCTTTCGGATAAGATGACTTCGGTCTTTTTGAGAAGCCTGACCACAACAGGCGCAAAGAGCACGCCACGTCCTGTCGATCGATTAGCAGACCGCGAACTGGAAGTCCTGGAATTGATCGGTCGCGGCAACACCACGCGCCAGATTGCGGACAAACTCCAGCTCGGCGCCGCAACCGTGGACACGTATCGGGCAAGGATCAAAGAAAAAATGAATTTCCGGAATGCGACTGAACTGCAGCATTTTGCCATACGCTGGGTCCGCGAGCAGGAGTAGCCGTGGATCGAATCGGCACGTTCCTCCGGAGACAGTCTATGCTTCAGCTCTTTGTGGAGGTGTTAGCGCTCGGGATGGTCGTCGGAACAGTCGATTACCTGACTGGATACGACGTCACAATTTACCCTTTTTATTCCATTCCGATCCTCGTGATGGTCTGGTTCGGCGACATGAAGCTTGCCACTGTCATCTCGGTCCTTAGCACCGTTTCCTGGTGGTGGGCCGACAAGGCATCCGGCCACCACTACACGACGGAATGGCTCCGGGTTTGGGAAGCAATCATGCGCTTTGTGTTCTTCAGCCTGGTCATGCTTGCCGGGTGGACGTTCAAGAAACAACGGGACAATATTCGCGCCCGGCTCGAACTACTCGAGCGCGCTCAGCAATTGGAACAGGAGATCATTACGATCAGCGAACGCGAACAGGAGCGCATCGGACGGGACCTCCACGACGAAGTCTGCCAATATCTCGCGGCGATCGGATTTTCGGCGTCCATGCTGAAGCAAGAGCTTGATAGCCAGTCGCACGCACTTGCGAAGAAAGCAGGAGACATTGCCTCACTGCTTCAGGACGCCGCGATGCGCGCGCGCGACTTGGCCCGAGGCCTCTCTCCGGTCGATCGTGACGAGGGAGGTCTCGAATCGGCCTTGGAAGAATTGGCTTTGACGACCGCAAAACTCGCTGGAATTTCATGCGCAGTCATCTGCCCGGAGACCGTGCTCATCACGGATAATATTCAGGCGATCCACCTTTACCGCATCGCCCAGGAAGCTCTGAGTAACGCGCTGAAACATGGACGCGCCAAATCTGTCGTGATTGCACTGGAAGTCAGTGACGGCGCCTGCTCGTTGCGAGTCAGCGATGACGGCGTCGGTTTTAAGCCTTTGCCGGGCGAACGCAAAGGAATGGGACTAAAAATCATGCGCTACCGCGCTCGGATGATTTCCGGGAAACTCGAGATTCAACCGAATTCACCCTTCGGGACCGTCGTCATCTGCACAATCGAGAAAGGATCATCGGAGAGCCCGTCGGCAATACTTTAGTTGTAGCGCCAATGTCCGTGGAACCAGGTTCGGTGGCGCCAGTAGGGTCTCGGGTAATAGGAATAGCCGGAAGGGCCATAGTAATAACCGCCCGGGTAGTACGCCGGCCCGTAAAAGACTGGAACCGGGATCGGGATCGGCAAACCGAAACGAACAAAGACCCCTGCTTGAGCCTTGGGTTGAGCGAGCACCGCGATTGCGAAGACCATCGCCGACAAAACAATAGTTTTTTTCATACCGTTACAAGATGCAGACGTAAACCATGGTTCCAGGTTACACCTCCGGAAGTCCCGGGAGTTCAGGGGTTGCAGGAGTCCTGGAGTTGCGGAAATTGCAGAATCGTGAGCTCCCGAACTCCTTCTTACCAATGACCTCCCTCGGACAAGTTGTTTCTGCTGTCGAAGATTACCGGCGATCGGGCTCGGACCAAGTGCAAAAAGCACGCACTGATCGTCAATTTGGCGAACGGTTGCTACAAAGATGGCGAGAAGCCAAAGCCAAAATTGGCACCACCGTGACACCGACGGGGCTGCGTCTACCGCGCCTGGCCTTACCGGATCTGGATGAGGCCGGAGAGATTGCCCGATTCCTCTGGGACGAAGGATTGCCCGGTGAATTTCCGTTTCTGACAGCTGCTTACGCGGAACAGTATTTGGAACCGACCGGCGCGGAGACGACTGGCAACGGGAAGAAACGGAACGATTCCAAAGCACCAAGCGAAGAACCGACGCGGTTGTTCGCCGGTCTGGGTCTGGCCGAGGATACGAATGCGCGGTTTCATTATCTGTCCCGCAACCAGCGCAACAAACGATTGAGCACAGCGTTCGATGGTCCGACGCTCTACGGAGTCGGTGCAGGTGCTGAGGGAGTCTTTGGCAAGATCGGCGAGGGTGGAGTAGCGATTGACACCATTGAAGACATGGAGCGTTTATACGACGGGTTCGCGCTCGACCAACCCGACGTTTCCGTCTCTATGACGATCTCCGGCCCCGCTCCGATTCTATTGGCGATGTACATTGCTGCGGCAAAGCATCGATTCGGACCGAATGTTGGTGCCAAGTTGCGTGGAACAATCCAAGCGGACGTCCTGAAAGAGATCCAAGCTCAGAATGAGTTGATCTTCCCCATCGAACCTTCTCTCCGTTTTCTGGCGGACATGGTCGACTATTGTTCGCGACAGATGCCGAAGTGGTACCCGATCTCGATCAGCGGATATCACATCGCAGAAGCTGGCGCAACACCGGTTCAGCAGGCTGCCTACACCTTGTCGAACGGCTTCGCGTACGTGGAATATTTTCGGAATCGCGGCATGGATGTGAATGTCTTCGGGCCACGCCTCTCGTTCTTTCTGGACTGCGCGCTGGATATCGAGTATGTCGCGCTCGCGCGGACCTGCAGGAAGATTTGGGCAATCGGACTGCGCGATGTTTTTGGCGCGGAAAAACGCGCTCAAATTCTGAAACTTCACACCCAGACGAGCGGCCGTTCGCTGATCGCGGCGGACTGGCAAAACAATCTCACGCGAACAGCGCTCGAGCTGATGCTGGCTTGCATGAACGCTACGAATTCCTGCCACAGCAATTCGGCGGACGAACCTTTTACCACGCCGAGCGAGGAATACGCGCGCTACGCAGCGCACGCACAAGCGATTTTGCTTGAGGAGAGCGGACTCTTTAAGCACATGATGAACACGCTTCAGGGATCACCCGGAATGAAAATGGTCGGTCACGCTGTCGAAGAAGCGATCCTGGAAGAATTTCGTGAAATCGAGCAACAGGGTGGAGTGATTGGTGCCGTTGAACGGCGATACCAGCGAAGTCAGATTCAGGCGTCCGGCCACTTGTTGGAACGCCAGATCTATGACGGAATCCGTCCGGTGATCGGTCTGAACCGATACAACGATCCGGAGGGAGACTGGCCCGAGGTCCACATGATTCGAACGCCCAAAGAAAAGAAGCAACTTCAGCAGGATCGATTGCACGATTTCGAGAAGCGACATGCCGGAGAACAGGGGGGGTGCCTCGACCGGTTATCGAGCGTCGTTGAACAAGGCGGAAACGTCTTCGAGGAACTGATTTGCACTGTCGAACATTGTTCGCTGGGTCAGATCACCGAGCGGTTGTGCGAGGTCGTTGGCAGATTTCGGCCGATGGTCTGAGGCGGAAGAGAACAAGAGTTCAAAGGCAACCTCAGATTGCAAAGATAGAGAGAGGTCAGAAAATTGGGATTGACAGCCGAAAGCTTCTCTGAAACAGCGAGTTTCTTCTCAAGCTTCACGCGCGCCGGCCGCGTGGGCTGCTTCTGACTCGTGACTCCCTCGTTTCCCGTCGAACAAAAGTGCGAAAAGCTGGTCCACGCCTGTGTCTCCATGCCGGGTGGCCTGAGTGCGCAGTAAAGTCTGTCCCTTTTGATTCGTGCGAATCCTGTATTCAATTTCGGCGACTGCAGTTCGGGATCCGTGCAAGTCCGATTTGTTGACCACGATCGCATCCGCCGCGTCGATCATTGCGATCTTCTGCAGCTGGAGGCGGCTCCCGTAATCGGGTGGCATCACCAGGACCGCTTTATCAACCGCGAGGGTTTCAATTCCAAAAGGGATCGCCTCCTGGCCGGTGCCCACGGTTTCCACCAGGATCACTTCAAACAACGCGCTCTTGACAAGAATTTCCAGGCACCGACCCGTCGAAGGACTCACTCCTCCCGCCTGACCTCGCGTGGCCAGACTCCTCATGAAGACACGGTCATGCTGGGAATAAATCATTGTCGCCCGGTCCCCGAGAAGCGCTCCCGAGCCGACCAGACTGGGATCATGAGAGAGAATCGCGACTCGCTGATTTTCCGGATACGAGCGAAGAAACCGATAAACCAATTCATCGATCAGGGTTGTCTTTCCGGCGCCTCCCGGGCCGGTCAAGCCAATCACCTTTGAGTTGCGGCGCGGTTTGGCGCCTCCATGGGCCTCTTCAGGCGCCTTGGGCAAGGTGCCGGCGCCGCGTTCTGCGAGCGTCAACTGGCGAGCCAGAAACTGGTCAGTGCCCGCAAACGATGTGTCATAAGGCCGCTGTTCAACCTCGCTGTATCCGGCCCGCACGTAGGCCAGCATTTCCGTCAGTGGCGTTCCGGCGAAGAAAATCCGATCGACACCTCGTCCATACATGATCGCGGCATCCTCGCGGGTGATCGTTCCGCCGCCTCCGCCGAAAATTTTTATGATTGGTGCGAGGCGCAGTTTATGCAATCGATCGACGACTTCTTCGAAGAATTCAATGTGACCGCCGTTGTAGGTGGAAATACCAATCGCAACCACATCTTCTTGAAGAGCAGCCCGGGCCATCTCCTTTGCCGAACGATTGTAGCCCAGATAGATCACTTCAATGCCGTGACGAATGAATTCCAGGTTGATCGTGTTAATGGCACTATCGTGACCGTCACAAATCGGGACTGCTGTCAGGATCCGAATCGCAGGCATTTGAGGAGGGAGTTCAGGAGTCGGGAGTTCGGTCGCGTCAAGTAAACTCAGAATGTCAGGAAAAGCACCCTCTCACTCTTCAACAACCGCGTCAGGCAGATCATGTTTCCCGCCCGCATCCGGCGGAAAATGCGCGGCAAGGAGCGAACCCACCTTTCCGACGCCATGCAAGAGTGCTTCGGTAAAGTCCCCGCGCTTGAGGCTCGATTCCATCCCCTCGACAACTCCACGCCAGAAATCGTCTCCGCATTTGGCGTGCACCGCCGTGTCACCGACCACGGCAAATTGGTGCGAAACCGGGGCGATGAAGATCAGGACAGCGTTCCGCAACAGCGTCTCGTTCATTTTCAGCTTTGCGAAGCATCGGGAAGCCGCATGGAGCGCGTTCTCCGTTTTCCGGCGGCTGATGAAGACGCGTATCTCAGCGCTTGTCCGTTCTTCGGCGGCGGCAATGGCCGCCACAATTCTGTCGTGATCGACAGCTTGGAGAAAATGACGCGGTTTCATGCAGAGTCTCGATTCAAATCACCAGCCGCCGCTCGCGCCGCCACCGCCGCTGTCGCCGCCGCCACCGGAAAATCCACCACCGCCACCCCCGCCGGAAAACCCGCCGCCACCCCCACCTCCGCCGCCTCCGAACCACCAGATCCCGCCGGAGCCGCGCGACCCTGAACTTGAGTAGACGGTTCCCCGGCGCGCGGCACGCAACCATGACAACCCGATGAACCCGAAAACAACGAGAAGGATGATCAGGTCCACGGTGCTTCCCTCGCTCTTCCGTGCTTGGGCGCGAGCCTGAGCAACGGTTTGGCCTGTCCCTTTATACTCACCGCGGGTGGCCGCAATCATGGCATTGACTGCCGCTGTCATCCCGCCGGCAAAATCACCTGCTTGAAAACGCGGTGCCATCTCGTCGGAAATGATCCGTTTGCAGATCGCATCCGGGAGCGCGCCTTCCAAACCGTACCCGGTCTGGATCCGCATTTTCCGGTCCTTCACAAAGACGAAGAGGACTGCACCGTTATTCCGACCTTGCTGGCCAACTTTCCACGCGCGGAATGCATCCTGGGTGTAATCCTCGATCGCGGTGTCAGCCGGCAGGCTGCGGTAAATGACCACCAGAATTTGGTTTGAGCTCTGGCGCTCGAACTCTTCCAGCCGTTGATCGAGCTGTTCAGCCGTCCGCGGATCGATCAGCGAAGCATAATCATTAAAATAGTGCGTCGGCTTTGCTGGGACAGCGGCCGCCATCGAATGCACGACAAACAGCCCGAAGGCGGCCAGGAGTGCACCACGGATTAAGAATCGAGCGATCAGTTTCTTCATCTGCGAAATCCGCGCAACCTGCGTTTAGATCCCAATTGTTACCAGAATCGCGGTCGCCGCAAGCTGCCCCGGCGATCGAAAGACTAAGCTCGATGTGTCCCTGGCGCCAGCGCGAGCGCTCATTTCGGGCTGGGACTCGGACTAAATGACGGGAAACTGACGCTCGGAGCCGCTTCGGCGCCCGCCGCACTTTGGAAATATGGCTTGGGCTGGAACCCGAACCAACCCGCGTAGATCACGGTCGGAAACGAGCGTACTTGCGCATTGTAGCCTTGCGCAGCGTTGTTGAAGTCGCGGCGCGCGACCGCGATTCGGTTCTCGGTTCCTTCGATCTGAGCCTGGAGATCGCGGAAATTATTGTTCGCCTTTAACTGAGGATAATTCTCGCTTACCGCCAGCAGGCGACCGAGAGTGCCGCTCAAGGCGTTTTGCGCCTGCTCATACTGTCGAAGTTGCTCAGGATCCGTTGGGGCCTTCGACGGATCGATGGTGACTTTGGTTGCACTTGCCCGCGCGTTGATGACATCGGTCAGCGTCGATTTCTCGAAATTAGCCGCTCCCTCAACCGTTCGCACCAAGTTGGGAATTAGATCCGCTCGACGTTGATACTGCGTCTGTACCTGCGCCCAGGACGCATCCACTCCGGTCGAGGACCTGACCAGTCCGTTGTATCCGCCTGCAATCGCCAGGACGAAGACGATAACCACAAGAAGGAGTATGCCAAGACAACCGAGACCAAAAACGACCGCTTTGTTCATGATATTAGCCGCTGTATTGATCGCGTGCGGAGTCGAAAACGCAAGTTCCTTTCCGCACCCGGCCGTCCACTCCATCCACAGCCGAGTCCCCTCCCGAAGGATTTTCGCTTGATCGATTGACGCTCCGAAAAAGCCCGGCTACTATTTAGCCCTCGTCCGAAGAAGCATCCGTGAGAAGAGAATTTTTATGCCCGAAGTTATCGTGAGAAAAGGTGAGCCTATCGACAGAGCGCTCAAAAGGCTGAAGAACAAGCTCGACACCGAGGGGATTATGGAAGAGGTTCGCCGGTTGCGCGCTTTCGAAACTCCTTCGCAGAAGGTGCGCAGGAAAGCGAAACTGGCTGCCAAACGCGGCAAGCTAAAGTTTCGCTTCAATCCGTAACTCTCTCAATACAAGCGACTTATAAAACTCCATCCGAAAGGTGGAGTTTTTTTGTTTTCACGAAAGAGGATCCCACTCTTCGGGTAATCCGCGGATGAATTTTCAAAAATAGTGCGAACACCCCTAAACTGAAGGAGAGTTTGTCCGTAACGGATATTATCACCATAATTTCCATAACATGAACATCACAGAAAACGGTAAAACTTCGGCCCCTGAACTATCATTTTTGCGACCTGCGGCGCCGAGCCCGAATTTAGACGCCAGGGCAACGGCATCGGCAACTCCGGCGCGTCAGAATGCAGGCGGACCACGTTACGCTGGATTCTGGGTGCGATTTTTGGCTTATCTGATCGACGGCTGTATCGTGCTCCTGCCAATCAGTGTTCTCTACGGAGTAGCCTGCTTCGCCCTGTTCGCGTCTTACCACACTTCCAGCAGTAGCCCAGGCGCGTTCGGCAGCACCATCATTGTCGCCACTGCTTTGCTTGCCGTCGTTACCGGATTTCGCGTCGAATTCATTTTCGCGGACGCAAGCTGAACGAACTCGAAATGAGACGAAGCGGTTCGTGCAGCAGCACTTCACCCTCAACTGGCGAGCATATCAGTAAGCGCAAGAAACCTGCCCGCATCTCCCTTGCTATTTTGCATACAATTTTAAAACCGCTTCGACGAGGCCATCCACATCGTATCGTGCGGCTTCCACATCGACCTGCAGACCATTCTTCCGCATGGTCTCGGAGGTGATTGGTCCGATGCTCGCCGTTTTTGTCTGTGCCGGCCATGGAAGCTTCAACGCCAAAAAATTCTCCACCGTCGATGAACTGGTGAAGGTGACAAGATCCGCTCCCTCCGATTCAAATCTTTCCAAAGCCCCCGACGTGTCGGTTGTTTCCGGGACCGTCCGGTAGGCGGTCGCCTCGTCCACGATCGCGCCAAGTTCCGCCAGCCGCTTTGGCAAAACTTCCCGCGCTCCCAGAGCTCGCACCACGAGGAATTTTAGATTTTCGACGCTCCCAAACTCCAAGAGCCCATCAATGATCGCTTCAGCAACAAATTCCTTCGGCTGCAGATCGACCGAGAGATGCACGCTCTTGATGCGTTGAGCGGTCGCCGGCCCAATCGCCGCGATCTTAGCATTTCCGATACTGCGAGCGTCGTCATAGAGCCGGTAGAACATGTCAAAGAAGGCATCCACCCCATTCACGCTCGTAAAAATCAACCAATCGTATTGAAACGCATCGCGAACCAGTTCACCGAATTCCATGAGGTTTTCCGGCGGTTCGACTCGGATAGTTGGCAATTCGTACACGTCAGCGCCCAGAATTCTCAGCTTCGCACTCAACGCGCTTGCTTGTTTCCGGGTCCGGGTGACAACAATCCGTCGGCCGAACAGCGGGCGCCGCTCGAACCAGCTTAGTTTGTCTCGCAGTTCAACAACTCGACCAAACACTGCGATCGCCGGCGGCTGAAATCCGACCGACGCATCAACGATCGATCCAAGTTCCCCGATCAATGTTTGCTGGCGACCGGTTGTGCCCCAACGGATCAGGGCGACCGGCAGGCGGAGATTCGCGCCGTTCGCCAGAAGCTCCGGGACGATCGACGCAAGGCGGTCCATTCCCATCAGCATGACCAACGTGCCGTTTCCGGCGACCAGAGCCTTGTAGTCAATCGCGGTCTCCTGCTTGGCCGGATCTTCGTGGCCCGTGAAAACCGTGAACGAGGATGCAAAATCCCGATGAGTTAGCGGGATTCCTGCGTAAGCCGGGGCCGCGATTGCAGAGCTGACTCCTGGGACGATCTCAAATGCCAGGCCCGCCGCGGCCAGCGCCTCGGCCTCTTCACCCCCTCTCCCGAAAACGAAGGGATCGCCTCCCTTCAACCGCACCACACGTTTCCCTTCCTTTGTCTTGTCGACCAGGAGTTGGCTGATCTCCTCTTGCCGCAAGGTGTGCTGTCCGGATTTTTTCCCGGCAAAGACAATTTCAACATCGGCCGGCGCCCACTTGAGGATCTCGGAGTTGCAAAGGTAGTCGTAGACAACGACTTGCGCCTGTTCGATGGCTTCCTTTACGCGCAGGGTAACAAGTCCGATATCGCCTGGACCGGCGCCGGCAAGAATGCAAAGTCCCTTACTTTCCTTTTTCATAAATCGTCTTCAGAAGCGCGGACGCGGCCGCCCGGGGCGTGTTGAATTGGCCCGAAAGAGTTCCGGACCGCGGTTCGTCGCTTTCATCAAAAATGATCGCCTCGCAGCACAGGTCTGCCCCGTCCAAGGAGGTGCGAATGCCCACCGGCAAATTGCAGCCGCCGCCCAGCAGTCGCAAGAACTCGCGTTCAACGGCAGTGCAAAACCAGGTGCGCGCATCGTTGATGTCGTCCAGGAATTTCTTAAGGTCCGAGTCATTCACCCTGATCTCCAAACCGATCGCACCCTGTCCTGCGGCCGGCAAAATTTCCACCAGATCCGTGACAAACATTTGATGCGTCTCGAATTCCAATCGGCCGCCCGCAAGGCGGTAGCCTAGCCTTTCCAGCCCAGCCCTCGCCAGAACAAGCGAGTCCCACGAATCCTCGGCCAAAAGCTTTGCGATCCGGGTAGGCACATTGCCTCGGATATCCGATACGCGGAGATCCGGGCGATGGGCTGTTATCTGGCGAGCCCGGCGAGGGCTGCTGGTCGCTACGAGTCCTCCTGCAGGGATATCGTTCAGGGACCTCGCGGACTTGGAGATAAGGACGTCCACCGGATCGTGCCGCGGCAGGGTCGCAGCAAGCGCAAGGTCCGCGGGTAGTTCGGTCGGCAGATCTTTCAGAGAGTGAATCGCAACGTCGATCTCCCGGCGCAACAGAGCCTCTTCGAGTTCCTTCGTAAATAATCCTCTGCCGATTTTTGGCCCTGGCCGGCTAAGGCTGATATCGAGCCGTCGATCACCGGTCGTGCGGATAGTCCGGATCACAATTTCGGGTTTCTCCGGGCGCCGCTCGAGCGCTTCTTTGACCAGTTCGGCCTGAGCCAATGCAAGGCGGCTGCCGCGGGTCCCAAGAATGATGCTCTTCACGTTCGCGGGCACTCGATTGCCGCCCGCCCAACCGCCCCTTCCGCGATCCGATTGAACCAGACTTCGAAATCGTGGACATGTTTTTCGATCAAGCCGTCGCAAGCCTCCGTTTCCTTCTTCCGCGTCTCAAGTGTTCGCCCTGCAATTGCCCGTAGCGAATCCAGATCATAGACGTACACTCCATCCATTTCATGGACGGCCGGGTCGACGTCTCGCGGCATTGCGAGGTCGATGATGAAAAGCGGCCGGTCGCGCCGCAGCCTTAAGACCGGCTCGAGCTTCGCCCGCGTCACAATTGCGTGCGGCGCGGAGGTGGAGCTGACCAGGATATCCAGTTCCTGAAATTCGTCTTCCCAATCATCAAAGCGGATAGCGCGGCCACCGATCGCTTCGGCGAGTACCGTCGCTCGTTCAAACGACCGATTCGAAACAAACAATTGCCTCGCACCGCGTGACTTTAAACTCCAGGCGGTTCGTTCGCTCGTCTCGCCGGCACCCAAAATCATGATTTTACGCCCGTCAAGCTTGCCAAAAATCTGTTCAGCCAGATCCACGGCCACAGAACCGACGGAAACACTTCCACGCGTAATTGCCGTGGCCGACCGGACATGCTTGCCGACGTGGAACGCCTTTTGGAAAAGGCGGTTCAAAATCCTGCCCGTTGTCCCGGACCTCGCCGCGGCTTCGTAGGCGCGTTTGACCTGCCCGAAAATCTCCGTCTCGCCCAAGACCATCGATTCCAAACCGGACGCAACCCGAAACAAATGCCGGATCGAGGGAACAGCCGGCAACCGGAACAGGTGATGGAGCTCGCTGACCTCCACCGGACCGTAGAAATCATGAAAAAGAGGTTCGATCGCCAATTGAGAATCCATGGCGACAATATAGAATTCTGTCCGGTTACAGGTCGACAGTAGCACACTTTCCTGGACGCCTGGGACCTGCCCGAGCCGCGTCAACGCATCGGCCAACCCGGAGTCGGGGATCGCAAATCGTTCCCGGATCTCGACATTTGCCGTCTGATGACTGATGCCGAAACAGAAGATATTCATTTAAAATGAGGGACGGTCCGAGATAAATCGAATCCCCCAGAAGGTACTGAGTAACAAGCTAAATGCGACGATCGACAGAGCGGCAACCCACTTGGCCGCCATGGCGTGGCGCATCCGAGCGACGATAATACCGCCGTAGACGCACCAAACCAGGATAGACCATCCCGCCTGCACCCAGTTGATCCGGTCCCCAATTAAAAATCCTGTGGCGAGCCCAACCGTAAAGAGCGTGAAGCCCAGCCACAGCAAACGAGAGTTTGCGACCGACAACGCTGTGATCGGTGGGAGTCGGTAAAAAATCGAGCTGGGATGGCGGGTTTTCAACTGCCGCTCCTGAAGCAGAAACATGACTCCAGCGATGCAGGCCAGTGCGAACGCCCCGCAAGCCACCATTGAAAAGGAAGTATGCGCTTCAAGCCATGGGTTGACCTTGATTCTTCTGGCCGCTGCTTGGCTTGGTGCAAATGCAACAGCAAAAAGCAGCAGAACGGAGGCCACCGGCGCGGTAAACGCACCCATCAACGAGAGGCGATAGCTTGATCCGATGACCAGGTAAATGAGTACCATCGACCAAGTCATAAAGACCAGCACTTCGAACCGGTTCGTAATCGGGCAACGGCCAATCGCGTGTCCGCGGTCAAACAGGAAAATGGTCGTCAACAAGAACCCGGCAATGATCGCCCAGAAACTGGTGCGCGACGTCAAAAATTTGTGACTGGCCAGCGAATAGACCGAATACGCGAAACCCACGAGATACGAAATCAAGGCCAACTCAACCCAAACACGATCGGACCAGTTCATAAAGAGGAACAACAACGAGTCTGGACGAACACCGGCGAACACCCAGAAACCACAAATAGAAATTTCAAGGAGCAACTGTTCAAGATTTTTTTGGGATCATCATTGACGTTCGCCGTCGTTCGTTCAGGTTCGTTGCAAATGAGTCGGGCCACCCTTGAACAACTCAAGTCCGCCATCCGGGACATCCCGGGCTTCCCGAAACCGGGCATCGTTTTCAAGGATATAACACCCATTTTAGGAGACGGGCAATTATTCCAAAGTGTAATCGATTACCTTGGGGAGGAAGCTGAAAAAGTAAACCCGTGCAAAGTGGTCGGGATCGACGCGCGCGGGTTCCTGTTCGGAGCGGCAGTAGCCTATAAGCTGGGACTGGGTTGCGTTCCTATCCGGAAAAAGGGCAAACTCCCCTACCGAACCATTGGTTCCTCCTACCAACTGGAGTACGGCGCTGCTGAGATCGAAATGCATATCGACGCCATCAATCCCGGCGAACGAGTGGTGTTGATCGATGATCTACTGGCCACTGGCGGCACCTCAGCGGCCGCCTTAAACCTGGTTCAGCGGGCCGGCGGCATTGTCGGTTTAGCACTTTTTGCCATTGAATTAGATTTTCTCCATGGACGCAAAAGACTCCCACCGGACGTCCCCGTTTACTCGATGGTGCAGTACTAGAAGAGGCGGGGGGGAACACGGGTCGGCGGGTCGGCGGGTCGGCGTAACGACGAGCGGTGAACGATGAACGGTGAGCGGTGAACGTCCCAATGATCCGGTTCATCGCGCAAAGAACTGTCGGTTTGGTGGTTATCCTTTTCTGCGTCGTCACTATTACGTTCTTCCTCGTGCGCCTGATGCCGGGCGGCCCTTTCGACCGGGAACGAAAGTTGCCCGAACATATCGAAAAGCAGCTTCTTGCCAAATACAAGCTGGACGGGCCGCTCCTCGAACAATATTTCAACTATCTGGGCGACCTGCTGCACGGTGACCTGCGTCTTTCGACAAAATATCGGAGCAGGTCGGTCAATGAAATCCTGGCTGACAGTTTGCCGGTCTCCGGATTGCTCGGTGGAATCGCGTTCTGTCTAGCGACTTTTGGAGGCGTCTTCATTGGATCACTGGCCGCAGCGAATCAGCAGACTTGGATCGATCGGACGGTGATGTTCGCGGCCTTGTTCGCGGTTTCGTTGCCCTCTTTCGTGATTGGTCCGCTGCTTGTGCTTGTCTTCGCGATTGATTGGCCGGTGCTCCCTGTCGGCGGGTGGGGAAATCTACAAAGCCTCGTTCTTCCTTCCATCACGCTTGCCGCTCCGTACACCGCCTATATCGCGCGTCTCACCCGTTCGAGTATGCTCGAAGTCTTGACCCAGGACTATATCCGGACGGCGCGCGCAAAGGGACTCAGCAATACCGCAGTCCTCTATAAACATGCCCTGCGCGTGGCTATTCTCCCGGTTGTTTCATTTCTCGGGCCGCTTGCAGCGAATTTATTGACCGGCTCAATTGTGGTCGAAAGCATCTTCAATATCCCTGGGACCGGTGGATTTTTCGTGAATTCCGTGCTTAATCGGGACGGATTCCTGCTCGCAGGCGTCGTCATCGTCTACTGCACTCTTCTGGTCCTCTTCAACCTGGTGGTCGATGTCCTGTACGGCTTACTCGACCACCGCATCTCGCTTTATGACTGATCCTCGTTCCCCATGGGTCAAGCTTCGGCGCAATCCTGCGGTTGTCGTTTCGGCGGCCATTCTCTTCGTCGCTGCTCTTGCGGCCATTTTCGGACCAAGTCTCCTGCCAGCAAGCGCCGGAGAAGTCACCCGCAATAGCTTTCTACCCCCTTCCTACCAGCATTTCTTCGGAACCGACCTCAATGGACGCGATCTACTGTACCGCGTTTTGCTCGGCGCCCGGATTTCGTTGCTGGTCGGGGTCACTGGAGCATTGGTCAGTTTTGCGGTCGGGATCGTCTACGGGATGGTGGCGGGTTACGTCGGTGGTCAAGCCGACTCAATCATGATGCGGTTGGTGGACACGCTGTACGCGATTCCGAGGTTGATTTTCGTGCTTGTTCTGATCAGCGCGCTCGATCCACTGCTTCGCCATGCAATGGCAGCGCACGGGTTACAAGGGTTGATCGGCTATTCAAAAATCTTTATCCTCATTTTCTGCCTCGGCTTGACCGAGTGGCTGACGATGGCCCGCATTATTCGGGGCCAGATCCTCAGCCTCAAATCGCAGCAGTTTGTACTGGCCGCACGGAGCATCGGCCAAAGCCATTTCAATATCATTTTTCAGCATCTCTTGCCAAACCTTGTGGGTCTCGCGCTTGTCTATCTGACTCTCACGGTCCCGGCGGTGATTCTAGACGAATCGTTTCTCAGCTTCCTGGGCGTGGGCGTCCAGGCGCCTCTTGCAAGCTGGGGATTGTTGCTCAGCGACGCGGCGCAGGTCATCAATCCGGTCAAAGGGTACTGGTGGTTGCTTGTGTTCCCGGTGATTGCCATGTCGCTCACGCTTCTCGCCCTGAACTTTTTAGGGGATGGTCTGCGTGATGCCCTGGATCCAAGGCAAAAGAAATAGGGAGCAGGAGACAGGAATTCAGGAGTTCAGGAGACAGGAGGACCTCGGCGTATTCAGAGCAGTCGGGAGTTCCGGCGCGTCAAAAAAACCTGGAATGCGAGGAAGAGCATGTAATCTGAAAGTGAATCCAACTCGGAAATACAACACGAGATTCCAGCAGGTAAGAACGGAGAAGTGGAAGAATGGAAGAATGGAGGCATGGAGGTGCTGAGTTCTTCGATTCTGCAACTTCTGAACTCCTGAACTCCTTTCTCCAGCACCGCCTAATTCTATGCAGATCGTAAAATCTCTTGCCTGGATGCAGCGACTGGCCCGCGCTTTGCCGCGGCCGGTCGTTCTCGTTCCGACGATGGGCGCCCTTCACGAGGGACACCTGGCCCTCGTCGATCGCGCAAATGAACTGGCCGGGCGCAAAGGATCAACCGTCGCCACCATTTTTGTGAATCCAACGCAGTTTGGACCGCGAGAAGACTATCGGAAATATCCCCGCCCGTTTAGCCGCGATTGCCTGCGCCTCCGGAAAAAGAGTTGCGACCTGGTATTTGCCCCAATGCCCGCGGATATGTACAGCCCGGACGCGTCCGTCGTCGTGACAGAATCACAACTTGCAACCGCGATGTGTGGAGTTTCCCGTCCGGGTCATTTCGTCGGGGTTTGCACCGTCGTCACCAAGCTATTTCACTTGATCCAACCCGACATTGCGATTTTTGGCGAGAAGGACTTTCAACAGCTTGCGATTTTGCGCCGAATGGTGCGCGACTTGAATTTTCCCGTCCGCATCGTCGGCCATCCAATCGTCCGCGAACCGGACGGTCTCGCCCTGAGTTCCCGGAACGTCTATCTCAGCGCCGAAGAGCGGCAACAAGCGCCTCTCATTCACCAAACTCTGCGCGATGCCGAAAAAAGCGTGCGAGCGCAATCGGTCTCGCGCAGGACCCTGGAAAACCGGATACGTCGCCGAATTGAACAAGGATCGCTGGCGAAAATCGACTATGTCACAGTCGTCGATCCTGAAACACTTCGGCCGAAGGAGCCCAACCAGTTGCCTGTACTTCTCGCCGCGGCAGTTTTTTTCGGTGGGACTCGTCTGATTGATAATATTTTGGTCAAATAACAATCCGCAGCTAACGTGTCGATGCCCCACGTAGGCGGAGCATTCCGTTTTGCTGGCTCTGATGAAGCAAAGCGGGCCGCATCGCCTAACTTGGCGTTGAGAGGTTGGCTGCGGATTCTATGGATTTCCTGGAAGAATTAAACTCTTCGGTACTTTGCGGTGATGGAGCAATGGGAACAGAGTTGATGTCGTCCGGAGTGCCGGTCGACGTTTGTTTCGAAGAACTGAACGTTTCCGCTCCTGAAGTAGTCTCCCGGATTCATGACTCCTATGTGCAGGCAGGCGCTCGCCTCATCGAAACAAATACATTTGGCGCCAACGCCGCACGCCTCGCGAAATATGGATTCCAAGGTCGCGTTCAGGAATTGAACCAGGCGGCAATCCGCCTCGCGCGCAAATGCGTCGGCCAGCACCCTGTTTATTTGGCCGCCAGCATCGGGCCGCTGGGTATCTCGGACCCTCAGACAGAACTACACGACATCGACCGGGAGGACCTGTTCAAAGAACAAGCGCAGGCGATCCTGGATGCGACGGTGGATGTTCTTTTCCTGGAAACCTTCGTGGATTTCAACGAAATCCAGATCGCTCTCAACACAGTGCGAAAACTCGATGCAAAAATTCCCGTCATCTGTTCGATGGTTTGCTCCGAAGAAGGCCGCCTCCCCTCCAGCCTGCCGATCGTCCAGGCGTTTCGGGAATTGATCCGCCTGGGCGCAAATGTCGTCGGCGTCAATTGCGTGACAGGTCCGCACGCCATGATCCACATTTTGCGGCGAATCCCGATCGAATTTCCGATAAGCGCTTTTCCCAATGCCGGCTACCCTCGCTATCACGATGGGCGTTTTCTTTACAACGCAGCGCCGGAATATTTCGCTGACGCGGCAAAAGAATTCGTCGCCCTGGGTGCCAGCCTCGTCGGAGGGTGCTGCGGCGTCGGTCCCGAGCACATTCGAGCGATGGCAAAGGCAATCGCCGGGTTGAAGCCGGTGCGGTCGAAACCCATTGAATTGTGGGTTGCCGAGCCAGAATTGGAAAAAGCGAAAAAGCCAGTCGAAACCAGTCTCCTTGACCTGATGGACAAAGGCCAGACCGTCGTGGTGACGGAGCTGGATCCTCCCAAGACGCTGGCGCTCGAGAAATATTTCGCGGCGGCCCGCGTATTGATTGACGCCGGGAGCGACGCGATCACGTTGGCAGACAATTCGCTGGCGATCCTTCGGGTAAGCAACCTGGCGATTGGGGCGATCCTGAAGCAGAAATACAACATAATGCCGCTCCTCCATCTGAGTTGTCGCGACAAAAATCTGATCGGTCTCCAAAGCGAACTCATGGGCATCGCCGCCCTCGGTATTAGACACATCTTGCCTTTGACCGGGGACCCTGCGAAATTCGGGGATCAGCCCGGGGCCTCCTCCGTATACGACGTGAACTCCGTTCAACTGATGGAGATCATCTCAGGATTGAACAAAGGCTACAATTTTGCCGGCAAAAACATCAAATACCCCACCGATTTCGTCATCGGCTGCACCTTCAACCCCAACGCGAAGAACCTCGATGCGCAGATCGCAAGGCTCGAGCGCAAAATAGCGGCGGGAGCGCGTTATGTGATGACGCAACCGGTATTCGATCAAGCGCTCGTCCAACAGATGCACGCCCGAACCAAACATCTGGGAGTCCCGATTCTCACGGGAGTTTGGCCGTTGTTGAATGCACGCCAAACTGAATTCTTACATCACGAAGTCCCGGGAATTCTTATCCCGGACCAGATTCGTTCCCGCATGGCCGGGACCGAAGGACCACAAGGACGCCGTCAAGGGATTGAAATCGCGAAAGACGTGGTGCGTGCCGCTCTGGATTATTTCCCCGGGATCTATCTTATTACACCTTTTCTTGCATATGACACCACCGCCGAGCTCGCACAGTTCGCCCGCAGCTTATCATAGGGTTCCATGGTCCTTGATTATTCAAGGCGGCGGCTTGGTCCTCGCTCTGATTGGCTTGTTCGTGGCGTCCACAAAATATCCGATCGTTGACTGGATCGGGAACGTGCGCGAATCGATCCAACAGCTTGGTGTCTGGAGCGGCGTCGTCTACCCGATCACTTACGCGCTTTGTAACTTATTGTTGTTACCGGGAGGCATCCTCAGTATCGGGGGCGGCTTCTTTTTCGGTCTATGGTGGGGGTTCTTCCTGGTTCTGGCCGGCAACCTTCTCGGGGCGGCGCTGGCATTCCTGATTGCCAGAAAAATCGGCCGCCAAAGAATCGAACGGCTTCTTTCCAATAATCGCAGACTCCGAATTCTGGATGGAGCGATCGAACGGCACGGCTGGAAGATCGTCGTGCTCTCACAATTGAACCCGTTGGCGCCATCGAGCCTTTTGAATTATCTGTACGGCCTGACGCGAGTGCGTCTCAGCCGTTGCTTGCTCTGGGTCGCGCTCGGACAGAGTCCAGGTTTGTTTCTCTATGCGTTTATCGGTACGCTTGGCCAATTTGGGGTGGATATGGCACGCGGAACACGCCGACCGGGCCTGCATGATTACCTGCTCTGGGGTACAGGTTTCATCGTGACGATCGTCACGACCTATATGCTTGGGCGACTCGCACGCCGGATTCTCGGTGAAGCAGAATCCGAGATGAGCGACCAACCTTGACTCACGCAAGTTCGAGACTACCTTTTTCCACTTCGGACTAGCTATTGCTATGTGTTCCTCAAGTGATGCCCAAGGCCCGGACTTCGCGGTTTATCTCGACTACGGGATCGATTGTTGCTTTGGAAACCACGGCGATCTCGTCGTCAGCGAAAGAGGCATCGTGCTCCGGTCGCGCTGGCATTTCCCGCTGGGTACACAGTTAGCCTTGCGCATTTGTGCGCACCCTGTCCGTCCAGACGATTGTCCGGTTTGCGAAGATCTGACCGGGATGGTCGTCAGCTGTGAACGGCTCGAGGAACGCTACCCGCGCTTCAAGGCGACAATTCTTTTCCTTGATGTCACTCTTCCCGCCCAACGAGGGTTAGGTCGGGTGGCGGATCGGCTCGAGATCGCCAGCCAGATTACCTGAATCCGGTCCTTTAAGCTTGCGGTTTTGTCGAACTGACACCCGCGGCTGCCTTTGCACCCCTGCTTTTACGGCGATTCGCGAGATTTTTGTGCACGATGCCCCGCTTTGCCGCTTTATCCAACCTGGACGCCAAAACACTGAATTCCCCTTGCGCCTTTGCACTATCGCCGGAAGCAACCGCCGCAGTCAGCTTTTTCTGCTGACTCTTTAATCCGGTCAGAACGCTCTTATTGCGTAGAGTGCGTTGAGCCGTTTGTTTCGCTCGTTTAGCAGCAGATCGTATATTCGCCATAGTGTCAGATTCTGGAAAGGGTCTGAAGCTATCACCTCATGGAAAGGTGTCAACATTCAGCTTCCTCCATCGATCTGATCGGAGTTTGAGCTCTTATAGGACGGACGGTTCAACAAGGCGTTAAAGACCCGTTTCGGCAGGCTATTTCCATTCTCTTCCTGCTCGAGACCAGACATCGCGCTACGCTTGGCCTCTTCCCATACGGCTGGAAATCCGGGCGAGCTCGAGACCATAAACCGCTCCGCCCGAGCGTAAATCTCCAGTTCTCGCTGCACCCGTTTGTCCGGGTATTGGTTCAAGTTAGCGACCTTGATGCGAAGATTCTCGTTCTGCTGTTTCAACTCCTGGAGATCCTGGCGCAACCGGTTAGTGGCCTCCGCTTCAAGCTCCAGTTTATCGGAGAGGTGGCGCTTCAAACGTTTGACTTCCCCTTTCGTGTCCAAGAGACGCATCACGGCGAAAGCGATGCCCATCAAGCCCAAGACAGCACCGATGGCAAGGCCCAAGTAGAAATGGTGGTTCAAGAATTCCATAACATTCGGGGATCGAGCAACCTAACTCCTCCTGCGCTTGGATCAAGGCACGATTGGAAGCGTTTCAAGAAGCGAAGCTGGACGCTTCCCCTACGCCGACACGCCCCACGCCGAACCGCCGACACGTGTCTCCTGCCAGGGGGGAGAGTTGAACTCCCGACCAAGGGCTTATGAGTCCCCTGCTCTACCACTGAGCTACCCTGGCGTTTGTCAGCTCCCGAAAGACAGGCAAACTAAGATACATCTCTCGAGATTCAAGCCAGATTCTTGATTGCGTATCGCAAGGCAAATCTGTCTGATAATCGGGCCCGCGGGATCATTCTGGTCATGAAAATTGCGATCGTTCACTACACGTCCTGGCCTGTCATTGGCGGTGTGGAAAGTGTGATCCGCCAACATGCGCAGCTCATGGTACGGCACGGGCATGAGGTCGCGATTTTATGCGGAGAAGGAGGCGCGTTCGATAAACAAATTCAGACGCTGGTTCTTCGCGAACTGAATTCACAGGAACCCTTGGTCCAAGCGGCCCAGGAAGAAGCCTACAACGGCCGTCCCGGGCCGGCCTATTTTCGTCTTCTGGAGACGTTGCAAAGGCAGCTCCGCCCGCTCTTCACAATATTCGACCGTTTCGTCGTCCATAACATGTTCACCATGCCATTCAACCTCGCCGGAACCCAAGCGTTGAGCGGCCTCGCCGAACCGGGCAGAAAAACAATCGCGTGGACCCATGACCTGGCCGCCTCAAATCCGGACTACAAAATCCCGCCTTATCGGGCGTTCGATCTTATCCGCGAGCGGCAGTCTGGAGTGAGATACGTGACGATATCCGAAGCGCGGGCGGCAGAATTCAGAAATCTAATGGGATCCGAAGTCGATGCCATCGTTCCGAACGGCTTGGACTTCGCCGGTGTATGCACACTCACTCCAGAAGTGGCGAACCTCGTGCGCGAGGACCTCGCGACTTCAATCATCCTGTTCTATCCAACGCGGATATTAGCGCGCAAAAACATCGCATTCGCTCTCCAGATCGTCGGCGCGCTTCGCGACATCGGCCTGCAAGTGCGTTTGCTCATTTCAGGTGCTCCGGATTCGCACAACCGGTCTAGCGCCGAACATTTTGCAGGGCTGAAACGATTAGCCGCTGATCTTCAGATTCAGGGGTTGATAAGTTGGGTCAACGAGCTCTTCTATGTTGACGAACGACAGTTGCATAGCCTTTACATGGTAGCCGACGCAATGCTCTTCCCCTCCAGGCAAGAAGGTTTTGGTCTGCCACTGCTCGAAGCCGCGGCGCATCGGCTTCCGGTGTTTTGCGCAAACATCGAACCGTTGAAATCGATCGCACTTTCCGGCACACTCTTATTTGATCTGCGAGACGCCCCTAGAAATGTTGCGCTCCGGATTCGCAACGCTTTTGCAGAGGACGCAATGTTCAAGAGGAAAAAACAACTATTGCGCGACTACTCTGCAGAACGGCTCTATCTGGAAAAAATGGAACCAATCCTCCGGGACCTATTATGAATGCCACGCTAGCCCCCCACGAAATTCATCGCCTCCTGAACGCTGAACATGACGACCCGTTTGGCGTCCTTGGTTTGCACAAGATAGATGATCTTTGGGTCGTACGCTCTTTTCGACCCGACGCCAAAGAGTTAGCGGTCATTGATCCGCATCACGCAGACCGTCATTTTCAAGCGAACCGTATAGCAGACGAGGGCTTGTTTGAAGCGCCGCTGACCGGAGTGACGGAAGCGTTCGACTATCTGTTGCATGTCACTACCTGGTCGGGAGAGAACTTCCAGATTAGTGACCCTTATTCCTATGGTCCAATTCTCGGCGAGCTTGACATGTACCTCTACAAGGAGGGCAACCACTACGATATCTACAGAAAACTGGGCGCGCACCTGACCGAGATCGACGGCCACCAAGGCGCGACTTTTGCCGTTTGGGCGCCCAACGCCCAACGCATTAGCATCGTAGGCGATTTCAACGGCTGGGATGGTCGGTGCCATCCGATGCGAAAGCGGGTCGAAGCCGGGATCTGGGAAATCTTTATCCCAGGCGTCGTCGAAGGCACCCATTATAAGCTCGAAGTGCGAAACTGCTTTGGTCAGATCGTCTTGAAAAGTGATCCGTTCGCTTTCTACGGGCAACACGGAATCCAAACAGCTTCGCTGGTGTTCAACCTCGATCGATTCAAATGGAGCGATGACGAGTGGATCCAGACCCGGAAAAAGAAGCAATGGCACAAAGAACCGGTCAGCATCTACGAAGTTCATCTCGGATCATGGGCCCGAGTCCCGGAAGAAGGGAACCGGTTCCTGAGCTATATCGAGTTAGCCGATCGTTTGATCCCTTACGTGAAGGACCTGGGTTACACACACCTCGAACTGATGCCGGTTGCCGAGCATCCCTTCGATGGATCCTGGGGCTACCAGGTGACCGGATACTTCGCCCCTACGAGCCGATTCGGGAATCCCGACGAGTTTCGGCATTTTGTCGATCGATGCCACGAAAACGGAATCGGCGTCATTGTCGACTGGGTTCCGGGACATTTCCCGAAGGATGCGCATGGTCTGGCTTTGTTCGATGGAACTCAGCTGTACGCACACGCTGATCCACGCCAGGGCGAACATCGTGACTGGGGCACGCTTATATTTAATTACGGTCGGAACGAGGTGCGTAATTTCCTGGTCGCAAATGGCCTGTTCTGGCTGGACGAGTATCATATCGATGGCCTTCGTGTAGACGCCGTCGCTTCGATGCTCTACCTCGACTATTCGCGGAAACAAGGCGAATGGGTGCCGAATGTCCATGGCGGGCGAGAGAACCTGGATGCCATCTATTTCATGAAACGCTTTAACGAAATCTGTTATGAGCGGTTTCCTGGAATTATGACGATCGCAGAAGAATCCACCGCGTGGCCTGGCGTCTCTCGACCAACCTACCTAGGCGGTCTCGGATTCGGGTTAAAGTGGAACATGGGCTGGATGCACGACTTTCTGCTCTACATGAGCCGCGAACCTGTTCATCGGCGGTTCCACCAGGGAGAAGCGACCTTCTCGATGATCTACGCCTTTCACGAGCATTTCGTCCTGGTCTTGAGTCACGACGAGGTGGTGCACGGCAAGGGATCCTTAGTGAACAAAATGCCAGGGGATGCTTGGCAGAAGTTCGCAAATCTTCGCATGTTCTACGGCTGGATGTATGCGCACCCTGGCAAGAAATTGTTATTCATGGGGGGCGAAATCGGACAGTGGAAAGAATGGAATCACGACGAAAGCGTTGATTGGCATCTTTTGCAATATCCGCTGCATGATGGCGTCCGAAGACTGATCCAGCATCTCAATTATCTCTACAAGACCGAACCGGCATTTTGGGAAAATGACGACAGTTATCTCGGATTCGATTGGATCGATTTTCACGATGCCGACAACAGTGTTCTGACATTCATGCGAAAGGCGGAGTCGGGCTCGACCGTTGTCCTGGTGGTAAATGCCACCCCCGTCATCAGAGAGTTCTACCGTGTCGGCGCTCCAGGCGAAGGTTGGTACGAAGAAATCCTGAACACCGACGCCGGTATCTACGGCGGCAGCAACGTCGGAAACTACGGTGGGATGCATGCCGATCCGATCCCCTGGCAAGGACGTTCCCATTCGCTATGCCTGACTTTGCCTCCTCTCGCGACGATTGGATTCAAAAGGCACCTCTACCGGTAAGATCCCGGTACGCGGGTATGTGTTTAGCGCGGTATTGGTACCTCCGGAATCGTCTTCGTCGTCGTTCTCGTCCTCGACTTCTGTGGATGCGGGAATCGCGCCGATTGCCAACGACGTTGAAAGATCGAGAACGAGAACGGGACGACGACGAGGACGATTGGCGCTACA
>Ga0302324_100003449_pt1 | contig 35655 bp, 28 predicted proteins | sample Palsa_T0_1_FD_201949 | JGI IMG/M metagenome (GOLD analysis project Ga0302324, IMG submission 201949) | Peat permafrost microbial communities from Stordalen Mire near Abisko, Sweden - Palsa_T0_1 | ecosystem: Environmental > Terrestrial > Soil > Palsa > Peat permafrost | place: Sweden: Abisko...
AGAATTGACCCTCGCAGAATCATCTCAGGAGTTCCCCGAACCCAACTGCCCTTTCGTCGGAGTTACTCAAGTGCGTGCGCGGCCCGTGCGCGCCGCAAGTATCGCCAGGAGCAAAGCATGACCCGTCCCTTAATCAGCCTCGTCGCATCATTTTCGCTTTGGAATCTGGCGGCCGCTGCCACCGCGCTCAACCCGGCCGCCATCAGCTACAAATTGCCACAGCAGATTCCCTGGGTCGACAGCGGTCATGGATCAAAATCGGCGACCCTGGTTGGGGATCCGTCGAAGCCGGGCCTGTATGTCGTGCTGGTCAAATGGCTGCCTCACAATATGAGCCGGCCGCATTGGCATCCGCACGACCGGTTTATTACTGTGATCTCGGGCACCTGGTGGGTCGGCAGCGGCGACAAATTTGATCCGGACAACACCGTGCCGCTAGCCGCGGGCAGCTTTGTCACCCACTTCGGTAAACAGATTCACTATGACGGTGCAAAGGATGAGGAGGCGGTCCTCGAGATCGTCGGGATGGGGCCGGCGACGGCAACGGATGCGGAGAGAAGGTAAGCCGAGCGAGCGATGTTCATTTCGGCCACGCTTGCCGACACTCTGAACGCAGCCTCAAGGGTCGCGCTTAGCCGGGTGCGGCCTTCATCACGTCTCGCGCGCAGCTCACGGCGCCCATGTGTGAAGGCGCGCTGCATTTCGAGCTCACGCCTCGGCCATTCCAGTGCCATCGCGTCATCCACGATCAGTCGCGGCAGGCCGCAAAGACCGAAGGATGCCATTGTCTGCTACCCTTCGTGGGCAGTTCGGATGCTGGTCGTGGTTTATCTCGCAGGTGTCGAAAATTATGTCTGAGAAATTCCACGGCGTTGCGTCGAGCGCGATTGCGCTGATTATGGCCGCGATGAGCATCAGCGCGACGGCAGCTGCGCTTCCGGCGCCCGGACCTCTGCCGCCTGCGGACAATCAGAAACTTGCGCGCGACATCCTCAGAGATATCGTCGCAGTGCACTCGGTTCACGATGTCGGAACCAAGGAGGTCGCCGACGTCATGGCGAAGTATCTGCTCGCCGGCGGCTTTGCGGCGGCGGATGTGATGGTCGTGCCGGAGAGGCTCTATCCCAAGCAGGTGAATGTCGTGGTGCGGCTGCACGGCAAGGGCAAAGGCAAGCCCGTCATGTGGATCTGCCACCTGGATATCGTCGAGGCGAAGGCTGAAGACTGGACTCTGCCGCCCTTTAAGTTGACCGAGAAGGACGGCTATTTTTACGGTCGCGGTACGACCGACATGAAAGACGAGGATGCTGCGGTCGCCGCCGCGCTCATCCGCCTTAAAAAGGAGGGTTTCGTTCCGGACCGCGACATCATCGTGGCGTTCACGGCGGACGAAGAGGTGGGCCTGGAGCAGGATGGCCCGGGCTTTCTTCTGAAAGAACATCGCGATCTTGTCGACGCCGGACTTGTCATCAATCCGGATGGCGGCTCGGGCGAGTTTGAAAATGGCAAGCGCCTCGATTTTGGCGTCGAGACGAGCCAGAAGACCTACGTCACTTTTACCCTCGATGTCACCAACAAGGGCGGGCATTCCTCTGAGCCGCGCCCGGACAACGCAATCTACGAGCTCGCCGAAGGACTGGTGAAGCTTTCGCACTACCAGTTTCCGATCACGCTGAATGCATCGACCAAGATGTATTTCCACGAGATGGCGAAGCTGCAGACGGGCGAGAAGCGCGCCGACATGCTGGCGGTGTCCGCCGACAAGCCCGACCTCGCCGCCGCCCAACGCCTGACCCGCGATGCGACGTTGAATGCGATTCTGCATTCGACCTGCGTTGCGACCATGCTGCACGCGGGCGTGCAGGAAAACGCGTTGGCGGCCCACGCGCAGGCAATCGTGCAATGTCGAATCATGCCGACCGAAACATCCCCAGAGACCCGCGAGGCGATCGCCAAGGCGGTCGCGGACCCGAACATCAAGGTAAAGCAGCTGGGCGCGATGGTGAGCGCCGGGGAATCGCCGCCCTCGCCTGAGCTCATGAGCTCGATAGAGAAAGTGGTGCATTCCATGTGGCCGGGTGTCGTCGTGCTTCCGACCATGGTGGCAGGCGCCAGCGACTCCATCTACACACGTAACGCCGGGATCCCGAGCTACGGCGTCGGCGGCGGCTGGTCGGATATCAACGACGAACGCATGCATGGCGCCGATGAACGCCACGAGACGGGCGACTTCTATTCCACCACGGAGTTTTCCTATCGCCTGATGAAAGAGCTCAGTAGCTCAAAGTAATCCGGCGGCGACATCATTCGCGAGAAGCAGCGAGGCCACGCCGCAAGATGGCAGGCCTCCTAAGTAACCGGCTGGCGCAGCAGCTCCAGCAGGCGTTCTGGCTCCACGGGCTTCGTGAAATGGTGATCGAAACCTGCGGCGCGGGCGCGGGCCTTGTCACTGTGCTGTCCCCACCCGGTGACGGCGATCAGGATAATCGCTGAGCTTGGCGTGGCAGCGCGTATCTTTTTGGCAACCTCGTAGCCGTTAAGCCCCGGCATTCCAATGTCGAGCAGCGCAAGCTCGGGGTTGAATGTAGCCACAGCTGCGAGCGCCTCCGCACCGTCGTGCGCCACCCTGACTTCGTGGCCCTCCATGCGCAGCAGCATCGCCAGGCTCTCGGCCGAATCTTGATTATCATCGGCAATCAGCACGCGCCGATTCACAACTGCGTGCGCTTGAGGTTCGGCGTGCGAGCCCGCAGTTCTTGGCGCGCTCGCCGCACCGCCCGGCAGGCGCACGATGAACTCGCTGCCCCGACCCATGCCGGCGCTGCGCGCCTCAATCTGGCCGCCGTGCAGTTCGACCAGTCCCTTTGCGAGCGCCAGCCCAATTCCAAGACCGCCGTCAGAGCGCTCTTGCGACGCCTTGACCTGGGAGAACATCTGGAAGATTCGTGGCAACGCCTCCTGCACAATACCAATACCGTTATCACTGACTTGAATGATCACGCCATCGGCGCTGCGCTGCGCGCGCAAACGTATGAGTCCCTCAGGATCGGTGTATTTCGCGGCATTCGTGAGCAGATTCGACAGTACTTGCGCGATGCGCAGCGGATCGGCGCTGAGGTAGGTCTGTTGCTCGGGTAGCTCGATCGAAAGGCGGTGGCGCTTCGCATCGAGCGTCGGCCGCGCGGTCTCAACCGCCGCGTCGATCACCGAGGAGAGCTCGGTTGCCTGTTTGCGCAGCTGCAGCGTACCGCGCGTGATGCGCGAGACGTCGAGGAGATCATCCAAGAGCAGCGACATGTGGTGCACCTGTCGCGATATCACATCGTGACTCCAGCGCTTTTGTGCCTCGGTCGCGCTCGGCATCTTCGAGATGAGCGCCGCCTGGCGGATGGGAGCCAGGGGGTTGCGCAGTTCATGCGCAAGCGTTGCAAGAAATTCGTCCTTGCGACGGTCCGTTTCGCGCAACGCCGCCTCCGCCTGTTCGCGCCGCGCGATCTGCGCCTGCGCGGCCTCATAGAGCCGGGCATTGTCGATCGCCGCGGCCGCCTGCGCGGCAACGCCCAGGCTCAATCTTTCCGTCCGCTCGGAAAACGCACCCGGCTCCGGGTGACCGAAGAAAAGGCCACCGATGACTTCGCTAGAGCGGGACACAACCGGAACGGCAAGATAGCTGCGGATGACAGGTGCGCTCCCGGGGGCATCTGACGGTAATGATTTGGCCTTGAAGTTGGGCTCTTGAACGAGGTCCGAAATACGCACCACGCGCTTGCCACCAAACGTCGCACTGAAAAGCGGCGCATTGCGAGAAAATCCCAGGGCAGCAAACGCCTCGCGCGGGGCGCTCGCCGGCGTATGCCGCGAGAAGCACTCGCTGTGCAGGTCGGTTGCGCTATAGCAGAACATCCCGAACATGGCGCCGCTCAGTTTCGTCGCAGCGTCAGTCACGTTCTGCGCCAGCGTCTGCAGATTGAGCTGCGCGGCGATCGCAGGCCCGGACTCGTTCAGTAGCTCAAGGATGCGGGTTTCCTCGTGCAGCGCAGCTTCCGCGCGCCGCCGGAGAGTCACGTCGTCAAAGACCATGACCGCGCCCAGCAACTTTCCGTTGGCGTCACGGATCGGCGCCGCCGTGTCGTCGATCGGCGTTTCCTTGCCGTCTTTGGAGATGAGCGCGGTATGGTTCGAGAGACCGACCACCCTGCCGTCGCGCAGCACACTACGCACGGGACTCGGCGCGGTGCGCCGCGTTTGCTCGTGGACGATGCGAAAGACCCGCTCGTGCGGTACGCCGCGGGCATCGCGCAGGCTCCATCCCGTTAGGCGCTCAGCAATGGGATTCAGAAACGTGACGTTGCCTTGCACGTCGGTTGTCATGACCGCATCGCCGATGCTCGAGAGCGTGACCTCGAACCACTCGCGTTGTTCCGCAAGCGCCTGTGTCTTGCGCTCGAGTTCCTCCTTCGCCTCAAGCAGGTCTCGCTCCGCGCGGCGCCTGGCAATCAGAATGCTTTCCGCATTCTTCAGCGCGACGGCACGCAGCTCAGCATCTTCGGCGTCGTCCGTCCCCACTAATCTGCCCCGAGTTGTTTCCCCGCAAGTATTGTTCCGGCGACGCGCGCTTGGATTTTGGCGAAAGCGACCTCGCGCGAGGTCGACGTGTCATCGCAAAAGGGCGAGAACCCGCAGTCGTCCGTGGTCCCAAGCTGGTCGAGCGGGATGTACTGAGCAGCTTCGAGCACACGATCGCACACTTCCTCGGCAGTATCGATGCGCGGGCTGATGGGCGCAACGACGCCGACGAAAACCCGCTGCGTGGGTCTTATGTGGTCTCGGATGATCTTAAGAACGGCCACACGGTCAGGCTCACCCGCCAGGGCGATATAAAAGCTTCCGACTTTGAGCTCAAACAGGCTTGGTAGCAGATCGGCATAATTCACGTCCGCACTGTGCGTGGAATCGCGGTCACCGCCTGGGCAGGTGTGCACGCCGATGCGCTGCCGATCGGCGGCGGAAAAACGCGCCAGCGCCAGATTGTTAAGATCGATGAAACTGTCCAGCAGGCTTCCGGACGGGTCGAGTTTGACGGCCAGTCGCGCCTCGGTGAAGTCGATCTGCACTTTGTAGGCGCCCTTTTGCAGACAGCGGCGAACCTCGGTCTCGTGCTCGCGCAGAAGATCGTCGATGAATTCGGCACGCGGGTAGCCGGCAAGGCCGCCGGGTGGATACAAAAGACTTAAGGCGGAAGGGGAGATCACCGCCTGTTTGAGCGGCACGCGCGCGCACTGCAAGGCGGCGTCAAGGTAGGCATCGGCGTAGCGCTTGTAGCGGAACGGGCCCGCAGTAAGACGCGGCATCCGGCGCGTGTGGCCTGCGGCAAATGGAATCTTGAAACCATCGGGAGCAGTGTTCGCAAGGCCGTGGACGCTATAGGTCCAGAAGTTGTGATACTTGCGTTGCTCGCCGTCGGTTATGACCGGTGAGCCGGTCGCCTCGAACTGTGCAATCGTGTCCCGTACGGCTGCGTCGTAGAGCGGGTCGAGCCTTGGATCCACTCCGTCACCCAGGGATATTAGGGCGTCAAGGAGTTTCGGCGGGCGCGGGATACTGCCAATGGGCTCTGTCGGAATCATGGGTCCAATGTAACACGGCGGGGCCGCGCCCCTGCCCGGGACGGCGCGCGGCCGCAAAGTGGCTGCGCTAGGCTTTCTTTCGCCCTCGCGCCGAGCTTTTCTTGCGCGGCACCTTGGCGCCCTCGCGGCGTGCTTCGGACAATCCAATCGCGATCGCCTGCTTGCGGCTGGTCACTTTACGCCCGGACCTGCCGCTGCGCAGGGTTCCGGTCTTGCGCTCGTGCATTGCGCGTTTAACTTTACTTGCGGCCTTGGGTCCGTAACGTGTCGCCATGTGAGTTCCTCAGTCGTAATGAACCAAAGCTGGGGTCGTCCAACTGTTGCAATCAAAAATCGCGGTGCGAATTTATCACCGCATTGACCTCGCACTCCGCCGCCCACCAGTCCTGCCAGGTGAGGCTTGCCGTGAAACCGCGCCGCGCGGCTCTGCGGTGCGCGGCCTCGGAAATGAGCGTGCGCCGTTCGTGCGCAGAAAGGGTTTTCGACGACATGCGACTTGCGCCGCGGTCGTCCTGCGTTGTGCGGGATGCAGGCGCGCAAGCCTGTTCTTGCTGCGAAGCGGCGGCGTCCCGATCAGTGCCGAGACAATGGGTCGTGTCCATTTTCGATCGCCCTTCATTTTTATGCCGCTAGAGGCGGCGGGTTCGCGAAGAGCATTACCCGAGAGCCGCAGGCGCGCTGCCAGCGCCCGGCACATCCGGATGTAGGACAGTTCTCACACGCCCGCTATGCGCGCGCCGCACGTTGCGCTTGGGTGCTTCGTGCCTAGCTTGCGCAGTTCGCCCCAGCATCCTAGGAGTGCGCCGCGGCGAGCGCATCTGCCATGGTTTTATGACTCTCAAGCGTCGGCAGCGTCTTTTGTGCGAATGCGGCCAGCTCCGCGTCCGCCTTCACCCCGGCCGCTTCGCTCTTGAAGAGGGCGACAGCCTCTTCGTGGTCCGCGACCATCTGCTTGGCATACGCCGCATCAAATGCGCTTGCGGGCTGCCTTTTAAACTTAGCGACCACCGCCTGATGGTCTGCATCCAATTGGGCCGGTACCGCAAGATTCTGGCGTTGTGCGATCGCTGCGAGCTCGGTTTGAGCGGCGCTGTGATCCTTGATCATCTGCTTGGCGAAAGTCTGCACGTCATCGGCCTTCGATTTGCCCAACGCGATTCGTGCAACCGCAATCTCAGTCATGCCCGCTTGGGTTGCCTTGGTGACGAACTCGGCAGGCGCGGGAGCCTGTGCGAGTGCCGCCTGGCTGACGAGTAATGCGGCACTGGATAGGCCTGAAAGGATGACTGATCGAATGAAACGCATGGTGATGCTCCAGATGGTGTGACAGGCTACAGGCGCAATAAATGTGCCGTGCGGTCATGCGAACGCACGGCGGGCTCAAGCTGGGCATCATTTTTGCGTGCCAGGTGGCATTCGCACCTCGCAGGGGCTAGCCCATGGTTCAAACCGTCGCTGATTTTCTGGTCAGCCGCCTTCAGGAATGGGGAGTGAAGCGCGTGTTTGGTTATCCGGGCGACGGCATCAACGGGATCATGGGCGCGCTTGGCCGGGCGCGCGACAAAATCGATTACGTGCAGACACGGCATGAGGAGCTGTGTGCCTTCATGGCCTGCGCGCACGCGAAATTCGCGGGTGAATTGGGCGTTTGCCTCGCAACTTCGGGGCCCGGTGCCCTACACCTTTTAAACGGGCTCTACGATGCCAAGATGGACCACCAGCCGGTGCTGGCCATCGTCGGTCAGCAGGCGCGTTCGGCTATCGGCGGCCATTACCAGCAGGAAGTTGATCTTGAGTCCGTGTTCAAGGACGTAGCGCACGAGTACGTGTTCACCGCGACGGTACCTGCGCAGGTACGACATCTAATCGATCGCGCGGTGCGCATCGCCTACGACCAGCGCACGGTGACCTGTATTATTTTTCCGAACGATGTGCAGCGCCTCGAAGCCGTCGAGACTCCCCCGCGGGAACATGGCACGGTGCATAGCGGCATCGGCCAGACCATACCGATGAGAGTTCCGGTCCAGGAGGATCTGGAGCGCGCGGCTGACATTTTGAACTCCGGGAAGAAGGTCGCGATTCTCGCCGGTGCGGGTGCACTGCATGCGACCGACGAGCTGGTGGAAGTGGCGGAGATCACCGGCGCCGGAATTGCCAAAGCACTCCTCGGCAAGGCTGCTGTTCCGGATGACCTGCCGTTCGTCACTGGAGCCATTGGACTTCTGGGAACCAAGCCCAGCTGGGATCTGATGAACGAGTGCGACACGTTGCTCGTGGTCGGCTCGGCGTTTCCGTACGCGGAGTTCCTGCCCGAAGAGGGCCGGGCGCGAGGCATCCAGATTGATCTCGACGGCCGCATGCTCGGCCTGCGCTATCCGATGGAGCTTAATCTGATTGGCGACAGTCGCGAGACCCTGCGCGCGCTCCTACCGCTGTTGCTGCGCAAGGATGCGCGCGCATGGCGCAAGAGGATTGAAGAAAATGTAGCGCGCTGGTGGCGGGTGCTGCATACCCGCGCCATGATTGCAGCGCAACCGGTCAACCCGCAGCGCGTGTTCTGGGAGCTCTCCGAGCGGCTGCCGTATGACGCCATTGTCGCCGCGGACTCTGGCTCGTCGACCAATTGGTATGCACGTGATTTGAAGCTGCGCCGCGGGATGATGGCCTCACTCTCGGGCGGACTTGCGACAATGGGCTGCGCCGTGCCCTATGCGCTCGCGGCTAAGCTTGCCTATCCGCATCGCCCCGTATTCGCCCTTCTGGGTGACGGGGCCATGCTCATGAATGGCATTAATGGCCTCGTCACGATTGCCGAACGCTGGAAGGCCTGGCGCGATCCGCGCCTTATTGTGATGGTGCTCAACAACCGCGACCTGAACGAAGTCACTTGGGAGCAACGGATCCTCGAGGGTGATCCAAAGTTTTCCGCCTCGCAGGACGTGCCGGATTTCCCCTACGCTGAATACGCACGTTCCCTCGGATTAGGCGGCACGCGCGTCGATGACCCTGAAGCGGTGGGCCCCGCCTGGGATGATGCTCTGGCGGCAGATCGGCCCGTCGTGCTTGAAATGGTTACGGATCCAAACGTTCCACCGCTGCCCCCGCATGTAACCTTGCCGCAAGTTCGCAACTATCTTGGGGCTCTTCTGCGGCGCGACGCGGATGCTGCCGCGATCGTCAAGGCCACCGTCAAGGAATGGTGGGCCGGGACATTTCCGGAGCGGTCCGAGCATTAGCGTGCACGCCGCGCGCGTGTGGCGACTGCTACGGCAAGCAGCGGAAAATTGGTCGGCGGATCAGGCATCGAGCCTCGGTGCCGCACTCGCTTTCTATTGCGCGTTTTCACTCGCGCCCCTCATCGTTATTATCGTCACGATTGTCGGCCAGATTGTCGGCACCCAGACCGCCTACGGCTATGTCGCAGCGCAGCTTTCGGTATTGTTGGGGACGGGCAGTGCCCAAATCGTTCTGGCTGCGGTGCGCGGCTCACAGACCCACCAGGGCACGCTTGCGACGCTCGTCAGCGTCGTGACCCTCATTGTCGGCGCCACGACCGTATTCGCAGTCCTTGAAACCGCCTTGGAGCTGATGTGGGGAATTGATCCGCGCCTCACCCAAGGCTGGCGCGCTTTTGTGCGCACCCGCCTCATGTCCCTGGGTGTCATTCTCGCCCTTGGCTTTTTGCTGCTCGTGTCGCTGTCGATCACGACCGCTCTCAATGCCGTGCATGGGCTCATTTCGCATCAGTATGCGGGCTTCATCATCCTCACCGAGGGCTTTAACGTGCTGCTGTCGCTCGCGATGAGCACGAGCGTCGTCGCACTCATTTATCAGTACATGCCCGCACGCCGGCTCGCATGGACGCCGATACTCTACGGTGCTCTGGTGACCGCGCTTCTCTTTCACCTGGGCCGGTGGGCGATCGGGCTGTACCTCGCGAAAGCCCTGCAGCCTTCCGCATTTGGCGCCGCAGCCTCGTTCGTCGCGCTGCTGCTGTGGCTGTATTATTCGGCGCAGATATTCCTCTTCGGCGCGGAGCTGACGGCTTGTCTTGCGAACGCGCGCAACCGCTCCGGCGCGTCAATCTAACAAGTTCTCGAGCCGGATCGGCAGGGTGCGGATGCGTTTGCCGGTCGCATGGAAGACGGCGTTCGCGACCGCCGCATTGGTGCCGACGTTGCCGAGCTCGCCCAGGCCTTTGACCCCGGCGGGATTCGCGAAATTATCGGTTTCCGGCAACATGATGACCTGCACGTCCCGCACGTCGGCATTGACCGGAATGTAGTAGTCCTGCAGGTCGCGGTTCACGGTGCGCGCGGCGAGCGCGTCGAATTCGGTGGATTCCAGAAGCGCCGCACTCATACCCCAAATGAGACCGCTCATAAGCTGGCTGCGGGCCGTGCGCGTGTTCATGATGCGGCCTGCCGCGAAGGCGCCGAGCAGACGCGGCACGCGGATCTCGCGGCTGCGCAGGTTTATCCGCACTTCAACGAACACCGCGCCGAAGGCAAATGTCACCTGGCTGCGCTGCGTGCCGCGTACGAGGCTGCTCCTGCCAGCGTAGAGCTTCTGCACCGCGTCGGCCGGGGCGCCTTCGGGCAGGAACTCCGCATATTCCTCGATGACGCCGGCCCCCAGGATGTCGAACAGCTCCGCAATCTTTTGCGAGCGGCCGTCCGCTGCGTGCACGGTTTCATTCTTCATCGAAAGATCCGCAAGACCATAACCGCGCAGGGGCCCTTGCCTGGCATTGACTGCCGCGGCAAAGAGACGCGCGCGAATCTGCCCGCAGGCTTTCTGCACGGCCGAACAGACGCTCGCGGTGCTGTTGGAGCCACCGGATACGGGGGCGGGCGGCAGGCGCGTATCGCCCATTTCCACGGCCACCGCGCCGAACTCGACGCCGAGTTCCTCTGCGGCCATTTGACCTGCGACGGTACGCACGCCCGTGCCGATCTCATGCGATGCGCTTTGCACCAGCACTTTGCCCTTGGCAGTCAGGCGCACTCGAGCGGTTGCGGCGCCCACGTTGGTTGGATACACAGACGTCGCGCAGCCCATGCCGATGAGCCACTCGCCGTCACGCATGGAGCCGGGCTGCGGATTGCGCGCCGACCAGGCAAATTGCCGCGCAGCTTCATCGAAACAGCGCGTGAGCCCGCGACTGCTGAAAGGTTTGCCTTCGATCGGCTCGGTGCGTGTGTCATTGATCCGCCGCAGCTCGATCGGATCGAGCCGCAGCTCATGGGCGAGTTCATCGATCGCGCATTCGAGCGCGAACATGTAGGGCACTTCAGGCGGCGAGCGCATGTACGCCGGAGTTTGCCGGTCCACCTTCACGATGCTGACCTTGCTCGCGACGGCGCCATAGCCGTACAGACGGGTCGTGGTCTCCGTGCCGGCGACGGCGTAGTTATCGATGCGCGAACACAGCTCCCAGCCCTCATGACGGAAGGCGGTGAGCCGGCCCTCGCGAGTTGCGCCCAAACGAATCCGCTGCCGCGTGGGCGCGCGGTAGGATTGAGTGGTGAATCCCTGACTGCGGCTGACCACGCAGCGCACCGGGCGATTAAACTTCTTGGCCGCAAGGGCCACGATTGCGGTGCGTGCCGTGACCACGCCCTTTGAGCCAAAGCCGCCGCCGACGTAATGGCTGATCACACGCACATCGGCGACGTCCATGTCAAGCTCGTAGGCAACCTCGCCGCGCAGGCTATATAGGCCTTGCGTCGGCTCATAAATCGTAAGCTTGCCGTCGGTCCACGCCGCCGTCGTAGAGAAAAGCTCGATCGGATTATGGGTTTGGGTGGGCGTGCGATATTCGGCGTCGAGATGCACGGGCGCTGCGCTGTAGGCGGTCTCGAAATCGCCGTGCGCAGGATCCTCTTTTAGGCTGGCAACTTTTCCCGCCGCGCCGATCGTCTGCGTTCCGGGTGAGTCGAGGTCTGCGCTCGGCGGCTCAGGAGCATATTGCGCCGACACCTTGGATGCGGCCTCCTCGGCGCTTTGGAAGGACTCGGCAACGACGAGCGCCATGATCTGGCCGTCGTGCCAGATTTTCCGGCTGTGCAGCGGCCCGAGTGAGGTGTAGCTGCCGGCATCGAAGCGCGGTGTGCGAAGACCGCCGCTGTCCTCGTAGCTTACGACGCCGAGCACGCCGGGAGTTGCATGTGCGGCGGCGAAATCAATCGCGACGACTTGCCCGCGCGCGATATCGCTGGTCACGAGCACGCCGTAGGCCAAGTTGCCCACCGACATGTCAGCGGAGTAGCGCGCCTCACCCGTGACTTTAAGTCGCGCGTCGATCCGCGGGACGGGCGCACCTTGGTTTTCGGCAGGTTGTGGGGCCGCAGCACTCATCTCACACCGGCATCGCCTGTGCCTCAAGCAAGGCGCGCACGAGCGTCGCTTTGCCGATCGCTACCTTGAACGCGTTATGCGTGCGCGGCTGCGCGCCGGCAAACGCAGCGTTTGCCGCCTGGTTCGCGAGCGCCTCGTCCAGGACTTTGCCGGTCAGCACCGCTTCGGCCTCGCGCGCGCGCCACGGCACGGTTGCGACCCCACCGAGGGCGATCCGCGCCTCGCGCACCGCGGCGCCTTCGAGGTGCAGTGCCACCGCGGCCGAGGTCAGTGCGAACTGATACGACTGGCGGTCGCGAACCTTGACGTAGCGCGAGCGCGCCGTCCACGGCCCCGTGGGCACGTCAATGAACGTGATGAGCTCACCGGGGGCAAGCGCCGTCTCGATATGCGGCGTCTGCCCGGGCAGGCGGTGCAGGTCGGCGAAGGCGATGCGCCGTCCGCCGCCCGGCCCACCCACGGTGTGCACGCTGGCATCGAGTGCAATCAGTGCCTGAGCAAAATCGCCGGCATAGGCTGCGATGCAGCTCGTGCTCGTTCCCAGGAGCGCGTGCTGCCGATTGACCCCGCTTAGCGCGGCGCAGCCGGAGCCCGGCGAGCGCTTGTTGCAGGGCCAGGAAATCTCGCGATAGTACTCACAGCGCGTGCGCTGCAGAACGTTGCCGCCGAGGGTTGCCATATTGCGAATCTGGCGTGACGCTGCGAGCACCAGCGTGTCGCGGATCAAAGGGAAGCGTGTGCGTACGACCTCGTGATCCTCCGCCTGCGCCATGCGCACGAGCGCACCAAAACGCAAGCGCGCAGCGTCGCTGTCGATCCGCGCGTAGCGTTCGGGCGGCAAGTGGTTGAGGTCGACGAGCATCGCGGGCTTCAGGACATTGAGTGTCATGTAGTCCGTCATATTGGTGCCGCCGGCGATGTACTCGGCCGCGGTATTGGCAGTCGTGGCGCGCTGTGAAGCGTTCTTCATCCCCGCCTGCGCTGGTCGGGCCATGCGCACGGCCTCTTCGGGACTTGCTGCGCGTCGATATGCGAAGGGCTGCATCGTCTCAGCGCGCCTTCGTGGCGGATCGCGCCTGCTCGATCGCCGCGACAATATTCGGATAGGCCGCACAACGGCAGAGATTGCCGCTCATGTATTCGCGAATGTCGGCCGCGTTTTCCGCATGGCCCTCGCGTACGCAAGCGACCGCTGACATGATCTGCCCGGGCGTACAATAGCCGCACTGGAATGCGTCCTGATCGATGAAGGCCTGCTGCATCGGGTGCAGCTCGCCCGCTGCCCCCGAAAGCCCTTCGATGGTCGTAATTTCACGCTCTTGCGCCATCAAAGCGAGCGTGAGGCAGGCAAGTACTCGCGTGCCGTCGAGGTGCACGGTGCAGGCACCGCACTGTCCGTGGCCGCAGCCCTTCTTCGTGCCGGTGAGGCCGGCGTGATCGCGCAGCGCATCGAGTAACGTCGTGCGCGGGTCCAGACGCAGTGCGCGCGGCTGCCCGTTGATGCTTAGCATGACACTGAACGATTCGGCGCCATCGTCCGCAGAAGTCGTGCGCAGCGCGGCACGCGGCGGGCTCGCTGCGCCGGCCGCGAGCGGAAGCGCAACGGCGCTCGATGCCGCTGCGCGGATGAAGCTGCGACGGCTGAAGGCGTCGCAACTCGCGTCGTCCGGCTCGTCCGACTTTGGCATCAGTGTCGCAACGGAAAAAGCGTGGGTTTGAAGCACAATGCGCGCGCGGCTGCGAGGTTCCATATATTCTCGGGTCTAGAGCCACTCTGATTTTGCGGAGCCCAGCAAATGCGGATTCTCGTGGTTGGCGCAGGTGCAATCGGCGGCTACTTCGGCGGTCGGCTCCTCGAAGCGGGCCGCGATGTCACCTTTCTCGTGCGGCCGCGGCGCGCCGCGCAACTGGCGAGCACGGGGCTCGTGATTCGCAGCCCGCGCGGGAACTTCGAACGCGCGGCGCCGCCGACAATCGCTGCAGACGATCTGCACGCTGCCTTCGACCTCATTCTGCTCAGCTGCAAAGCGTATGACCTGCAAGGCGCCATCGATTCCTGCGCGCCGGCGGTGGGCCCTGGGACGGCGATCCTGCCGGTGCTCAACGGCATGGCGCATATTGAGGTTCTTGAGGCGCGTTTCGGCGCCGCGCGCATCCTCGGCGGCTTATGCCTCATCTCAACGGCGCTCGATGCGGAGGGGCGGATTTTGCATCTGAACGATGCGGACGCACTGACATTCGGGGCCCGTGACGGTGTGCGCAGCGCATCACTCGAAGCGATTGATAGTGCCTTGTCAGGCGCGCGCTTTCAGGCGCGCTGCTCGGAGCGCATCTTGCATGAGATGTGGGAGAAGTGGGTGTTCATCGCCTCGCTTGCGGGGATCACCTGCCTGATGCGGGCGGCGATCGGCGATATCGTCGCTGCAGGCGCTGCGGACCTGGCCTTGCAGCTAATCAAAGAGTGCGCCGCGATCGCGGCGCAGCAGGGTTTTGCGCCGAGCGCAGCTTCACTGCAAGCGGCGCAACAGGCGCTGACCGCAGCCGGATCCACCATAACCGCGTCAATGTTGCGGGACATCGAGCGTGGTGCGCCCATCGAAGCCCAACAGATCGTGGGGGATCTCTTACGCCGGGGCGTAAAAACGCCAGAGCCTCGGTCGCTGCTGCGCATCGCCGATGCGCACCTGCGCGCCTACGAGGCACGCCGGGCGCGCGAGGCGGAGCAACCGCCGGCGACATGACTCCTGCTCTAATGTCCCTCGCCAGGTGACGGCGCGACCGCGTCGGGCTGAGGCGCGCTTTTGAAATCTTCCAGACTTACCGGTTGAAAATACAATCCTTCTAACCTGCGGACCCACCATTGACCCGTGACAGCGTGGCTGCGCGCATCCGCGAATTGATAGTCGTACAGTTCGGCGCGGATGTATTTAGGCGGCGCCTCGCTAAAGGGGTTCGTCTCGAACAACGCGAGTACCGGGGGGCTGCCTTGGAGCAACCGCAGCACAAGCCCCTCAAGCCAAGGATTATTTCTGACGCTACCGAGCGCAGCGAACCACATTTGCCAGTCAAGCCGCGGCTGATGCGGGATATTCCATGCGGGCCGCCGCAGGAGCGGCCCTGGCTTGTAACGAAAAACATACTCGCGCCAATTTTGCCCATCAGAGGAACCTTCGATCACGATCTCCGGGCGCGTCGTCGTCATGACCGCGAACAGTCCGTAGGGGTTGACAATGAGTAACGGTGACAGCGCCTGTGACACGGCGCCCACAAGCGGAATATTGGTATGCGTCAACGTCTGCCATATCCGGTTGAGTCCGAGCGGCAGCACGATCAGGGCCAAGGCCGTTGCGGTCGCGGTGGCGGCGCGCGCGACAATAGGAGCGCGTCTTGCCGCCCACGATTGCAAACGCGGCGACACCAGGGACTCAAGAGCCGCGTCGTCAAATAGAAAGACGCACAGCAGCATCGTCAGGAGATTGAAAAAGTTGTAGTTGCCCGTCAGCACGATGAGCGCTTGCAGCAGTAGTACGCAGTAGGCTGCGAGCGAGCGCGCACGCCGTGGCAGGAAAATCAGAAACACGCACCCGAGCTCAATGAAAAGGGTCGCGGCGGTTCCCACCGTAATCAGCCGGGCGGGCAGTTGCGCAGCATACCAGGCAAGCGGGGTCGGAAGAGGTTGTGTCCAGAAGTGATATTGCAGGGCGGTCCAGTTGCGCCACGTAGGGTCTCCCGACAAGAGCTTGACGATCCCCGCTAGAAACAAATAGCGAAACACGAGCCAGCGGAACAGCCAGACGGTAATCCGCGATCCGCCGGTGAGAAATATTGCCAGGAACCCGACCTCGAGCAGCAGCGCATCCCACTGGAAGCTCATGAAGTCCTGACCGGCATAGCTGTAGCTGAGATACAGCACGAAAAGACCGATGAGCGCCGAGCGTGTGCATCGGTCAATGACGACCAGCAGGCCAAGGAGGATGCCGATGATCGTGCCAGCAAAAATTGCGCTGTCGCTCGAGTTCAACCAGAAGACGCACGGCAGATACGCGTACGCCGAGGCGCCCAAGGCGCGATGCACGGCTTGCAGATAGCCGCCGAGCGGCAGAATTCCGGCGTGGCCGATGAGCCCCAGGATCTGCACGGCGAGCGAGGCAAAGGCTGCGACGTAGATCGCTCCGAAGAGACGCAGGAACACCCAGCTGACGAGTACGTAGCGCTCTGCCTTGAGCGCAGGTCCCCAGAGAAGCTTCGAGAGGTGCGCGAGCAGGCCGCGTCGCTGCGAGACGAAGTCGTAGATCCACTCGCTGACGACCGCGAATCCGGGCAGGTGCGCATAGCACCACCACCAGGCGGCGCGTCCGGGCGCGTAGCGCAGCACGCGAAAAGTCGCAGCCGCTCCGGCAAAGATCGCGCCGTCCGGCTCGATCAATTGAATCGCGCGCTCAAAAGCCGCGGGCGGGATCTTTGGGAAGTCTGCGGCAGCTTCCTGGTATGGCCGATAGACGACGCGTCCGCCGGTCAGCCCCTGCCAATAATTCACCCAGTAACGACAGATTCCGCAGTCACCGTCAAACACGAGTGTGGCAGGGCCCTGTGGCATGCGTCTGGCTCCAATACGGATGGCTCGCGCGTGTTGCGCAGCAGTGCATGTGCCGGGCGCAGCTGCGACGCCGCGTCAATTCTCGCCGAGCCATCAGGGCGCATGCAAACGACGAGAAGAGCGTTGCGAGCCGCGGTCAGCGTGCATGCCAGTGCGGCTCGCGCGACAAAGCGGTTGCGAGGCTCGCTCATGACCTTGGAATCGAATCAAAGATTTGCAAGGTTGCCCGGTCCGCACGCAAATCAGCCGAGCGCCAGCCGCTTTAGCCCCGTAGCGCACCGCTGCGGTCACGTCCCGAAATTCGATCCGAAGCGTTCACGGCGGCGTCAGCGCGGCGCCGCCACCAAAATGGTGAAGGTGTCCGGTAGTATCGGTGGCCGGGATCGCGGCTGCGCCGCGGTCGCCTGCGGCGCGAGACCAAACTGTGCGGCTGCGAGATAGACTCGATGCAAGACCGGATCAAGCGCCATGGTGCGGGCGCTCTTTTCAGTCATGAGCGTTGCCACGACGCGGTAATGGTCGGCATCCTCGGCATGGATGAGCGTCAACGTGCCATCGCCGTTGGAACTGAAAACAACGCCTAAGCCTGGATCAAAAGCGGCCGCGTCAGGATGCTCCCCGATCGGAAGCCTTTGCACCTGCCGGCCGGATCTGGCATCCGTAACTACCAGCGTTCCGGCAGCGCAGACCGAAAAAAGCCGCAGCTGCGCGCGATCAAAAGCAAGTCCCGTGGGACGCGCGCACCCGGGCAGCTGCCAGGTGGAAACGACGGCCAGCGCTCTGGCATCAATGACGACGAGTTGGCCCGCCGCACTTTCGATATTCACGAACACGCGGCCGGTACCGTCCGCCACTGCGAATTCGGGTTTGTCGGGCAGCGCAATTGTCGCGACGACGTCCAGTGTCAGCGCGTCAAGCACCGTGGCGTTTGAGCTTGCGCCGTTAAAGGTGAAAACGTGCCTGCCGACGGGCTCGTAGACGATCGCATCCGGATTCGTGCCGGATACTTTACCGGTCTTAATCGTCCGCAGACTTTCGAGGTCGAACATGGTGACGCTCGCCGCGCCGCCGTTACTCGAGTAGCCGCGCTTCAGATCCGGTGCGAGGGCGATCCCGTGCACACCGAGGGTGTCTGCGATGGTTGTAGTGCGCCTGCCGGTCGTGGTGTCGATGACATCGACGTGATCTGCCCGTGTGACAAAGAGGCGTTTGCCCGCGCCATCGAACGCGAGATAGTCCCAGCCACTGGTTCCGCCCAGCAGCCAACGATCGGAAATGGCGTAATCGATCCCTGCCGGAGCCTGAGCGTAGGCGCAGAGAGCCCCGAGACAGAAGAGGAGGGCAGCGAGTGCGCCACTAACTTCGGATCGTGACGACACGGGGCGTCCGTCTGTGCAGCGCCCGGCCCGCCGCATCGTGCCTAAATTTCGTGACGCCAGAGTTGTGTCCGCGACGCTACTGCTCACGGCTTCGAACGTATTCATGACGTTCGCCTGGTGCGCGCATCTTAAGAATATGCGCAGACGTGCCCGCTGTGTCGCAGCTTTGATAAGCCCGCGCCGCGCGCTCTTTGCATAGCTGTTGCAAGTACCCGCGAACCGCATCGGCTTAACGCGCTATCGATGCCACAGCTGAAGATCCCGCAGGAAAATGATTACTCGGGCGCTCTTCGTGCCGTTCGCCATCTATTATATGCGCACGGCCCGGCGGCTTGATTACCTCTGGGCGGTGCTGTCCATCCTCGCGGCGGCATGCTTTATCTTCCGTGCCCCCAGTGATGCAGGACTAGCGGGCGCAAAGTGCGCTGTCATTCCGTGCGCGCGGGAGCCGGCTGCGCCAGGCTTGCGCGCATGCGCTGCTCGTCGCGCACCTCTTCGACCGTAAGCCCGGTGTTCGCGGCAATGATTTCGACCAGCCGGTGAGCCGGATCGCGCGGCAATCCCACCTCATGGATGCGCTCCCAAATGCGGATGCGCGTATCGGGAGTCTTGAGCGAGGAGGACTGCTCCTCGAGTTCCTGCTGCCTGCGCAGCTGTGCCTCCGCCTGCTGATGGGCGATTCGGGCGCGGTAGTCGGCAATGGTCTCAGCGCCAACCGGCAGCCCGGAGCTTCCCATGTCGCCCGTGCGTCTGTCTTGATTCATGACTGTCTCCACCGGAAAACCACCACACGGTAACACGGACATGGCCTGTCTCACTCGCCAAATTCGCATCATTCGACAACGCCCAAAGGCAGCGCGCGCCATCTTGCACCCGAAGCGGCCTTAAAGCAGGATTCGCCCTCCCGCTCGTTGCCAGGTTCGGGGAGCCACATAATGTCGAAGTGCATACGGCGCAGCGGTGCATGTACTGCGCTTTGCGGGGTCCTTCTCGCCACCACAAACTTCGCCTCCGGCGCCGAGCCCCTGCGAAGCGAGATACCGCAGACTTTCACTCCGAGCGTTAGCGGCTTTGACTATGTCAAGCGCGAGGCGCTGATCCCGATGCGCGATGGGGTCAAGCTTTATACGGTGATTCTCATCCCGCGCGGGGCGCAGCGCGCACCGATCCTCTTGTCCCGCACACCGTACGGCGCCGCCGACCGAATCAAAGACGCCCCGAGTGCACACTTGTCGGGGCTCCTCGGCGAGACGGATGTGGCCTCCGAGGCGGTGCTCTCGGGGGGCTACATACGCGTGTTGCAGGACGTGCGCGGCAAGCACAAATCCGAAGGCGATTACGTCATGAACCGCCCGCTGATCGGCCCCTTGAACGAAACCAATGTCGATCATTCGACGGATACCTACGACAGCATCGAGTGGCTCGTGCACAACACTCCCGAATCGAATGGCAAGGTGGGCATCCTGGGGATTTCATACGACGGCTTCACCTCGCTCATGGGACTCATCCATCCGCATCCGGCGTTGCGCGCCGCCGTACCCATCAACGCGATGGTGGACGGGTGGATGGGCGATGACTGGTTTCACAAGGGTGCCTTTCGGCCCGACACCCTGAGGTACGTCCATAATCAGGAGGCCGATCGCGACAGCAGCACAAAGTGGTGGAGCGATCACTTCGATGACTTTGACAGCTGGCTTGCGGCAGGCTCGACAGGCGACATGGCACGGCTGCACGGGCTTGATCAAACGGGCTTTGCGGTCAAGGTCATGAATCATCCGGCGTACGATGCGTTCTGGCAGGCGCAAGCGCTCGACAAGCTGCTCGCGAAGGAGAAGCCGGCCGTGCCCGTGATGCTGGTGCACAGTCTTTGGGACCAGGAGGATATCTACGGCAACATTGCAGTCTATAAAGCCATCAAGCCGCAGGATGCGGATAACTCAAAGGTGTTCCTCGTCATCGGGCCCTGGTTTCATCACCAAGAGCGGCTGGACGGCAGCGCGATCGGCCCAATTCAATTCGGTAGCGACACCGCAGCGTATTTTCGCCTGCATCTGCTGCGCCCCTTTCTCGACCATTTTCTGAAGGATGACGCGCCGCCGCTAGCGCTCGCTCCGGTCAGCGCATTCGAGACCGGAACGAACCGCTGGGAGAACCTGCCGTCGTGGCCGGCAGGGTGCGCGGCCGGCTGCCGCATTACTCCGACGCGCCTGTACCTACAAGCCGGCGGCGCTTTGAGTTTCACCGCTCCCGGCGCTGCCAAACCCGGCTTCGAGTCGTACGTTTCCGATCCCGCCAAACCGGTACCGTACCTTGAACGCCCCATCCACATTGCCGGCACCGTCGGCGAGGGCTCCTGGCAGACCTGGCTCGTTAGCGACCAGCGTGAAGCTTCGGGGCGCCCGGACGTTTTGAGTTTCACATCGGAGGTCTTGCGTGAGCCGGTGAAAATCAGCGGCGAGCCGGTCGCAAACCTCATCGCTTCGACGAGCGGCACCGATGGCGACTTCATCGTCAAACTGATTGATGTTTATCCTGACGAAGTCGGGCGGCAGGCAGGCATGGGCGGCTATCAGCTGATGATTTCCGCCGATATCCTGCGCGGCCGTTACCGGGAAACTTTCGACGCACCGAAGCCCATTCCTGCAGGCCGGAAGCAGCGTTATCGCTTTGCGCTGCCGACCGCGAACCACGTCTTTCTGCCAGGACATCGTCTCATGGTGCAGGTGCAGTCAAGCTGGTTCCCGGTCTACGACAGAAACCCGCAGACATATGTGAACAACATCTTCTTCGCCACTCCCGCCGACTACAAAAAGGCGACGATCAAGGTGTTCGACGCGGGCGACAGCGCCAGTGCCGTCGAGCTGCCTCTCGTCACCAGCGGCCTGAATTGATTGACGGCCGTCCGGCCCGTGGAGAACTCCGTGCGCAATGTGATCTACGGACTGACGCTCGCCATGCTTGCGGCAGCGCGACTTGCTGGGGGTGCTCCGCCTGAGGCCCCCGTGCGGCTCTTACAGGGACGTGATCTTTTCGCCCTGCAGGTTGTGACCGATCCGCAGATTCGCCCCGATGGCACGGTGGTGGCCTACGTGCGCACCGGTTACGACATCATGACCGATCGCCCGCGGTCATCGATCTGGCTCGTTGATGTGGCAAGCGGCGCGCAGACGCCGCTCGTGAGTGGCTCCGGTTCACATTCCTCGCTCAGCTGGTCACCGGATGGCAAACGCCTCGCCTACGTTTCAAGTGAAAACGGGCGGGCTCAGCTCTACCTGCGCTGGATATCGACGGGTGAGACCGCGCAGCTTACGGACCTCACTGATTCGCCAGCGAACCTTGCCTGGGCACCCGATGGCCGCTCGATCGCCTTCACGCTGTTTACGCCCGACGAGAAATCCAAGTTGGGCGATGCGCCGGCCAAGCCCGAAGGCGCCACGTGGGCGGCGCCGCTCGAGGTCATCACCGACGTCACCTATCGAACCGACGCTGCGGGGTATTTGAAACCGGGATACACGCACGCCTTCGTCGTCTCCGCTGAAGGCGGCGCGCCCAGGCAGCTCAGCTTTGGCGCGTTCAATGAGGGCGGGCCGCTCTCCTGGAGCGCCGATGGGCACTTTCTCATCATGAGCGGCAACCGTGACGAAAACTGGCGTCGCGAGCCGCTGCACACGGAGTTGTATCAGGTCGCCCTCGCCGACAGTGCGATGAGCGCGCTCACGAAAGGCACCGGGCCGCACGATGCACCGGCGGCGTCACCCGACGGCAGACAGATCGCGTACCTGGGATTCGAGGATCACCTACTCAGTTACCAGGACTCGCACCTATATGTGATGGCGCGCAACGGCGGGGCCGCGCACGTTCTGGGTGAGAGTTTGGACCGCTCGATCGAAAGCGCCCGATGGGCGCATGACAGTAAAAGTCTCTACATCGAATATGTCGACAAGGCGGTGACGACCGTCGCCCGCGTTGCGCTTGACGGCAGCATCCAACCGCTTGCACGCGGCCTGTCGGGCGCGGAGCTTGACCGCCCTTACACGGGCGGCGAATTTTCGGTCGCTGCAAACGGCGCCGTCGCGTACACGGGTGGCAGCGCCGAGCGCCCGTCCGAGCTTTGGGTCGCTTATCAGGGCCGCAGCAGGCAGTTGACGCATCTCAACGACAACTTATTCGCCGACAAGACGCTCGGCAGGGTTCAAAGCCTCGCCGTGCAGTCATCCTTTGACCAGAAGCCCATCGACGCGTGGCTCGTGATGCCCCCTAATTTTGAGCCCACCAAGAAGTATCCGCTGATCCTCGAGATTCATGGCGGCCCGTTCGCAAGTTACGGTGCGCTTTTTTCCACCGACGATCAGCTCTACGCCGCGGCGGGCTACGTCGTGGCTTTTGCAAACCCGCGCGGCTCGACTTCCTATGGCGAGGCTTTCGCAGGCCTCATTCACCATGACTACCCGAGCCACGACTACGACGATCTCATGAGCGTCGTTGACGCCGCCATCGCGCGCGGCTTCGTCGATCCGGAGCGCCTCTATGTCACCGGCGGCTCGGGCGGCGGCGTGCTGACGGCCTGGATTGTCGGCCGCAACGATCGCTTTCGTGCCGCTGCGACACAGAAGCCGGTGATCAACTGGACGAGCGAGGTACTGACCACCGACGCCTATACCTTCATGCCGAAATACTGGTTTGCGAAGGCTCCCTGGGAAGACCCGGAGTCTTATTGGAAATACTCGCCGCTGTCGCTCGTCGGCTGTGTCTCAACGCCCACGCTTGTGATCGTGGGAGACCAGGACTTTCGCACGCCGGCGAGCGATGCCGAGCAGTACTACCAGGCTCTGCAGCTGCGCCAGGTGCCCACGGCGCTCGTCAAGGTACCAGGCGCATCGCACGGCGGTCTTGCAGCCCGGCCGTCGCAGTCGGCCGCAAAGGCAAGCGCGATACTCGCCTGGTTCGACCGCTACGGCAAAAAGGCAGCTATGATTGATGCCACGGGCGAGGGCGGCAGGCCGCCAAGCGCGCGCTCGTCCGCGCAAGTCTGCGGCGCGCGCGCGCTCACGCCGTAGCCGGATGGCACGGAACCGCGGAAGCACTGGCCGGTTTATTCGAAAGAGGAGATTCAATTGATGGCGAAGCGTGCGTATCCGACCCGCCGGCTGGTGTGTGCGGGCCTCTTGGTCGCGGCTCTCGGTGTCTGCTTTACAACGGCCGTTGTCGCGGCGAGTGCCGAACTTCCGCCGCTTCTGCAGCCGGCCGGCACCGAGCATCACGTCGGCAAGGTAATTTGGCTCGATCTCGTCACGCCGGATCTTTCTGCCGCGAAAAAATTCTACGGCGGCTTATTCGGCTGGACGTTTCACGACATCCGCTTAGGCGCGGCGGAATATTCCGTTGCCTATCTTGACGGGCGCGCGGTCGGCGGACTCTTTCATAAGGCCGTGGCGGCGAGCGAACACCGCCAGCCCGCCTGGCTGACTTTCATCGCGGTACCCGACGTCGATGCGGCCAAGCAGACCGCGGTGGCGCAGGGCGCCAAGATCCTGGCCGAGCCACACACGTACCCGGCGCGCGGCCGGCAGGCGGTATTTTCCGATCCGCAAGGGGCGGTTTTCGCCGTGCTCGCCTCAGCAAGTGGCGATCCGCCCGACTACCTTGCCCAGCCCGGGGAGTGGATCTGGAGTTCGCTGATCGCGAAGGATCCCGGGGCGGATGCAGCGTTCTATCAGGCGCTTTTTGGCTACGAAGTTTTTGAATCCGCCAATACCGACGGCAGCGAACACCTTATTCTGGCGACCGATGACTTTGCACGCGCGAGCGCCAACGAGCTGCCCGACAGCGCGCCCCATCACCGGCCGCACTGGCTGAATTTCGTGCGCGTCCTCGACACGGATGCAATGACCTACAGAGTGGGACAGCTTGGCGGACGCGTGCTGGTCGAGCCGCGGGTGGACCGGCACGGCGGCAAGATTGCCGTCGTGGCGGACCCGTCAGGCGCGCCGTTCGGGCTTCTGGAATGGTCGGATACGCAGACGAAAGAGGTGACGCCATGAGTCCTGTGCTGCGTCGCAGTCTCGCGGGCCTCATGGCAGTTGCGATCGTGCTGGTGCTCGAGGCCTGCGTCGCGGGACCCGGCTACGAGGGTGGCGTCGTCGAGGCCTCGTACGGCGCGGATTTTTATGAGCCCTATGGCTATGACTACGGCGGCTGGGGACCCGGATATCGGGTGGGACCTCCGCGCGGTGGCGAGGGGCATCCGGATCATCACCCGGGCGGGCACGCGCCGCCCTACCGCGCGGCAGCCCCGTCACGCGGGATGCCATCGATTCCAACGCGCTCGCGCGGACACTAGGGCGAAATGGCAGGCGCGCGCGCGGGTGCGACGCGCGCTTGCACTGACGGCCGCGGCCGTTTTCAGTTTTAGTTTGCGGCTGACAGGCTAGCTCACGCATGGACAATTGGTTTCGGTGCAATCTCGCTGGCGCAGCGACGAGCCTGCCGCATTTCTGGGAGCACACGGTGGGTAGCGATCACGCCTTGATGGCGTTGCGCGCCGACTGGCAGCAGCAGTTGCGGCGCGCCCGCGATGAGCTCGGCTTTCGGCATGTGCGCTTTCATGGCCTGTTCGACGACGACGTCGGCACCGTGGTCCGCAATAACGACGTGCTGCTCTACTCGTTCTTCAACGTCGACCAGATCATGGATTTCCTGCTCTCAATCGGCATGAAGCCGTTCGTTGAACTGGGCTTCATGCCCGAGGCGCTCGCCTCGGGAGATAAGACCGTCTTTCACTACCGCGGCAACATCACCCCGCCCACAGACTACGGCGCCTGGGCGACGCTCGTCGGCAAACTGGTCGCCCATTGGGTCGAGCGCTATGGTCTGCCCGAAGTGCGCAGTTGGTTCTTCGAAGTGTGGAACGAGCCCAATCTGCATTTCTTCTGGAGCGGCAGCCAGAGCGAGTATTTCACGCTATACCGCCATTCTGCGCTGACGATCAAGGCGATTGATGCAGGGATTCGGGTCGGTGGGCCGGCGACTGCGGTGAACGCCTGGATCCCCGAGTTCCTCGAATTCTGTGCGAAGGGCGGAGTGCCGGTCGATTTCATCAGTACCCATCACTATCCCAATGACGCTTTTGGCACCGAAGGCCAGGACACCGTGACGCAGCTGTCGAAGAGCCCGCGCAGCACGCTGCGCGATCAGACCCGCATCGTGCGTACCCAGGCGGGCAGTCTGCCCGTGTATTACACCGAATGGTGTTCATCGTCTAATCCGCGCGACCCCCTGCACGATGAGCCGTACGCGGCAGCGTTCGTGATGAAAACGATCCTGGAGGCGAACGGGCTCGTGCAGGCCTACAGCTATTGGACCTTTTCGGACATTTTTGAGGAGAACTATTTTCCGTCGGTGCCGTTTCACGGCGGTTTCGGCCTGCTTAATATTCACGGCATTGCGAAGCCAACCTACCGCGCCTTTGAGCTCCTGCATCAGCTCGGCACCGAAATGCTGCAGGTCGAGGGCTCAAACCCAACGGTCGACGCCTGGGTCGTGCGGCGCGGGACGGAGGCGATGATCGTCGTGACGAACTTCGCGTTGCCCAGACAGCCGATTAAGACCGAGACCGTGCGCGTCGTGCTGCGCCACGGCGCCGCTCCCATCAAAGCGACGCTGCAGAGGATTGACGAGCATCATGCCAATGCCAAACGATCGTGGCTCGCGCTGGGCGCGCCTGAGTACTTGGACGCGGGCCAGATCGCGCAACTGCAGCTCGCCTCGCGCATGCAGCGCAGCGAACAGGAGTTTCGCCATGTGGACGGACACATCGAGATTGAGGTCGTCATGCCTCCGCAGGGGATTGCCGCAGTGACGTTGCAGTTTGCAACAGCGGCTTCGTGATTGAACGACGCATACGAGTCAGATGAGGCGCTTATCGAGCGGTTTCAGCGTGCCGCGTTCGACTATTTCCTGCAGGAATACAATCCCGCCAGCGGTCTCGTTGCTGATACCAGCCGCGCGGGCGCGCCGGCCAGCATCGCGGTGGTGGGTTTTGCGCTCGCAAGCTACCCGGTGGCGGTGGAGCGTGCTTGGCTGACGCGCGCCGATGCGGCGGCCCGCACGCTCGTGACGCTGCGGTTTTTCTGGAACAGCCCGCAGGGCGAGGAGCCGAACGCGACGGGCTTCAAGGGCTTCTATTATCACTTTCTTGACATGCAAAGCGGCACACGCGCCTGGCAGTGCGAGTTGTCACTCATCGACAGCAGCTTGCTGCTCGCCGGAGTGCTGACGGCGGGCGCCTATTTCGGACAGCACACGGCAGTCGAGAATGAGATTCGCAAACTTGCCCAGGCGCTCTACGAGCGCGTCGACTGGCAATGGGCGCGCGGCGATTCGATGACAGTCCGACAAGGCTGGGAACCGGACGGCGGCTTTTTTCACTACGGCTGGGAAGGTTACAGCGAGGCTAGCATTCTCTATGTTCTGGGCCTCGCATCCCCTGCGCATCCTTTAGCGCCGCAGAGCTACGGTGCGTGGACCGCGACCTATCAGTGGGAGAACATCTACGACTGCGAATTGCTGTATGCAGGACCCCTTTTTATCCATCAGTTCTCTCACATATGGATCGATTTCAGGGGTCTGCAGGATGATTTCATGCGCGAGAAAGGCAGCGACTATTTCGAAAACAGTCGCCGGGCGATCGAGGTGCAGCGGGAGTTCGCGCGTCGCAATCCACATGACTTTAAGGGCTACAACGAGCGCTGCTGGGGTCTGTCGGCGAATGACGGACCGGGCATCAGCACGCGCAACATCGATGGCATCGAGCGGCACTTCTTCGGCTACGCCGCGCGCGGTGTGCCCTTCGGACCGGATGACGGAACGATCGCCCCGGCGGCGACCCTGGCATCATTACCGTTCGCGCCCGAACAGGCGCTCGAGGCGCTGCGCGAGTTTTGCGATCGCTACCCCCGCATGACACGCGCATCGAGGCTGCCGAGCGGATTTAATCCGACACTGCCCGGCACGGGCGCGGAAGGGTGGGTGTCCGAAGGGTATTTTGGCCTCGATCAGGGCGTCATCGTCCTGATGCTCGAGAACCATCGCTCGGGCTTGATCTGGAAGCTTATGCGCGACTGCCCGCCCATCGGCGCGGGTCTGCGCAAGGCCGGCTTCACGGGCGGCTGGCTGTGATCATGGTGCCGCCAGCGGAAGCTTCGGACGAGGCGATGCGGCTCAAGCGCGAGCTCCTCGAGAACGTGCACCCTGCGAGCTGGAGGAACCCCGAGCCCTGCGGAGCGTACGATTTGGTGATCCTGGGCGCAGGGCCCGCCGGACTTCTCGCGGCTCACGGCGCGGCGATCCTCGGCGTAAAGGTCGCCCTCATTGAGCGGGATCTTCTGGGCGGCAATCGCCTGAATTTCGGCTGCGTGCCCTCGAAAGCTCTGATCCGCACCTCACGGCTGTACGCACGCATGCGCGACGCCCCGGAACTGGGCGTGCCGCATCCCAGTGGTGTCCAGACCGACGTGCGCGCCGATATGCAGCGCATCCAACGTATCCAGACACGGCTGAGCCGCAACGATTCGGCGGAGCGATTGCGCGCGACGGGTGTCGATGTGTTCTTTGGTGCGGCAAGTTTTATCGGACCCGCCCTAGTGAGCGTCGCCGGCACAGTGCTGCGCTTCAAGAAGGCCCTCATTGCAACCGGAGCCCATCCGCTCGCCCCGACGATTGCGGGTCTTGCCGAAGCGGGCTACTGGACGAACGAGAATGTCTTCAGCCTCGATGCCTTGCCCGCGCGTCTCCTGGTCATCGGCGGGGGTCCTTTGGGCTGTGAGCTCGCGCAGGCTTTTTGCCGCCTCGGATCGAGGGTCATCATCGCGCAGGACGAGCCCACGTTTCTGCCCGGGGAAGAGCGCGATGCGGCGCAGATTCTCTCCGATTCGCTGGCGCGCGACGGCATCGATATCCATCTGAACACGCAGGTCGTTGCCGTGCATCGCGAAGGCGCGCAGAAGCGAGCTGACCTTCTGAGCGACGACCACAGGATGAGCGTCCATGTCGATGAGATCCTCGCCGGCATCGGCCGCGCGCCCAATGTCGAAGGCTTGGGCCTTGAGTCGGCGAAGGTCGAGTACGACCGTGTTTCGGGAATTCGTGTGAATGATTACCTGCAGACGACGAACGCGCGCATCTACGCCGCAGGGGATGTATGCCTTGCGCACAAGTTCGCTCACGTGGCCGATGCGACCGCGCGCATGGTGCTGCACAACGCGCTGCTACGCGGCCGCCGGAAATTAAGCGCACTGACCGTGCCATGGTGCACCTACACGGACCCGGAGATCGCTCATGTCGGCCTGTACGTCCGTGAAGCGCGCGAACAGGGCATCCCCGTGAAGACCTTCACGATCCTCATGCATGACGTCGATCGTGCGGTGACCGACGGCGATGAGGACGGGTTCTTGAAGATCCACATTAAGGAGGGAACCGATCGTATTCTCGGCGCGACCATCGTCGCCCGCCGCGCCGGTGAGATGATCAACGAGCTTTCGCTCGCGATGAGCGCGGGCATCGGTCTTGGTGAGCTCGGGCACGTCATTCACACCTATCCGACCCAGTCGGACGCGGTCAAGATGGCGGCGGATGCCTACTATCGCACTCGCCTGAAGCATACATCCGCCTAAAGGTAGGGCAGCATCAGACGCGCCGCGTTGTTGCGCAGAACCGCAGCTATGCGCAGCTTTTTAAGCGCCTCCGCGGTCACGCGGATCTCCTGCTTCTGGGTGATGAGTCGCTCCACCTCGTGCACGAGGCTCGACTCGTAAACCTCCATGTTGAGCTCGAAATTCAGACGGAAGCTGCGCATGTCCCAGTTCGCGCTGCCGATGAGACACCAGGAGTCGTCGATCGTCATGAGCTTCGAATGATCAAACGGCGCGCCGTGGGTCCAGAGCCTGCAATCCGCCGTGACGAGGGGTCCGACGTGAGCGCGCGAGGCCCAGTCGAGGGTTGGATGATTGCTGTTGGCGGGCAGCACGACATCGACCTCGACGCCGCGCAGCGAGGCCAATGCCAGCGCCGTGATGATCCGGTCATCCGGCAGAAAGTAGGGCGTCATGACCTTGACTGACTTTCGCGCCACACTGACCGCCTGCAGAATCATGAGCTCGATTTTCTCCAGATCCTGGTCCGGGCCGGAGGTTATGGTGCGCGCGACGCTCTTACCGACCGGCGCGATTGCGGGAAACCAGCGTTCGCCCGCCAGGCGCTCCCGGGTCGTGAAGAACCAGTCATCTGCGAAGGTACGCATCACCTGTGCAACGACGGGCCCCGCGAGCGAAAAATGAGTATCCAGCACCGGATGCTTGGGATTCAGGCTCACGAGGTTCTCCGCGCCGATGTTCAAGCCGCCGATGAAGCCGATGCGGCCGTCAACGCAGAGGAGCTTCTTATGTGAGCGCAGATTCAGGAACGGCATTCGCCAAGGCAGCGGCGAGTGCAAAAAACGCGCTGCCGGAACGCCGGCTCGGCGCAGCTTAAGGTAGGCCGCGCACCAGAAGTAGCCGCCGCCGATGCCATCGATCATGACGCGCACTTGCACACCGCGCCGGTGCGCGCTCACCAGAGCCTGGATGAAAGGAGTGCCGGCGGCGTCGGCGCGAAAAATGTAGCTCGAAAGTGCAACGCTGCCTTGAGCTGCCTCGATGGCCGCGACCATCTTGGGGTAGGCCTCATCGCCGTTGTGCAGGATCGCGATGGCGTTGCCGCTCTTGGCCGGACGTCCGGTGATGCGTTGCGCGGCGTACTCGAGCGGCGCCAAAGGGGCGCAATCGTTATCTTCGCGGACGGGAATGGCCGGCTGCTCAGCACGCCGCGGCGCGAGCAGGCTCAAAGCCCGGCGGCGCACCCGATTCACCCCCAGAAACAGGTACAAGAGGCTGCCGAGTATGGGTGAAAGCCACGCGACGCCGATCCAGGCAACGGCTGAGCCCGGATCGCGCTTATGGATGAGAATGTGGCCGGTGACGCCCGCCGCCAGCAGCAAGTGCAGGGCGGAAAGCGTCGTCGCGCCCGACGGGCTCAAAATGATGGCTCGACCCCAGCGACAACCGAAGCCTCATCTTAGCGCCTAATGTGCGAAAGTACCCCTCGGTCGCAGGCTTGCGGGATCGGCGATCGGACTGGCGCGCGGGCGCGGATGCGCTTGTGATGGCGGCTCGCGACCGATGAAGGGTAAAATTTCGCTAGATATGAACCTCACCGGCACGAAGACAGGAGAGTAGGTCATGAGTTCAGCGGGAAAGTTTCTGAGCGATGTAAAAAAACTCCGGCAAAAAGCCCGGCGCCATTTGAATGAGGGCGCCGTCACCCAGAACTATCAGGGCAAGGTCGCCGATGCGATTGAGCTTCTTAATCACGCGGTCGCAACCGAGATCGTGTGCGTGCTGCGCTACAAGTATCACGCGGTGACCGCGACGGGTATTGCGAGCGAAGCGGTGAAGCAGGAGTTTGCCGAACACGCAAGGGAAGAGGGTGAGCACCTCGACTGGCTATGCGAGCGGATCAATCAGCTCGGCGGCAAACCCAATATGAACCCCGACGGCCTGTTGAGCCGTGCAGCCTCTGAGTATGTTGAAGGCGAGAACCTCGTCGACATGATCAAGGAGAATCTCGTCGCCGAGCGTGTGGCGATCCAGACCTACCGGGACATGGTGCGCTATTTCGGCGACAAGGATCCCACGACCCGCATCCTGCTCGAGCGCATCCTGGCGCAGGAAGAAGAACACGCCAATGACATGCACGATCTCCTCGTCAGCCACGAGGGGCGACCGATGCTCGACAAATAGCCGACAGCGTCTGCTCACCATTCGCGTGCCAGCACGGCGCCTATAATCACGATCGGCGCAAGCAGGCACCAGAAGCCGAGGAATTTGAAGCCGAGCGCGCCGGCGATGGCGCCGGCGGCAAACGCCGCAATAGGCGGCGCGAGCCTTGCGACGCGGGCGCGTGTTGCAGAGCGCACCTCAAGCGTGCGGGCAGTGAGAAAATCCACGCAGTCGAGCACGATCTGCGTCACGTTGCCGGTCATGATGGTGGTGGGCGCCAGGGAAACGAACACCGTGCGCGAGGCGGCGTTCTGCACGGCCATTGCCGCCACTGCCATCATGGCGACGAGCAAAGCCGCCGGCGCATCGGGATTGACGATCGGCGCCGCACGGACTCCACAGACGAGGAACAGGCCGAGAAACACGAGCTCCGCGAGCAGCACCGCGCGCATCGCGCCCTTCGGGCTCTGAAAACGCATGAGTCCAAGGCGCGTCAGCGCGACCACCAGGATAAACGCCGGCAACGCGAGGAGCTTCGCAACTACGCCCGGGTGAGTGCCGAGGAGGGACGCCCCGAGGAGCACGAAATTCCCGGTCACGTGCGCGGTGAAGAGACTGAAGAGCGCGACAAAGCCACAGGTGTCGGCATAACCGGCCGTGAACCCAAGCGTCACCGGCAACGCGCGGCTTGATTTCGCGATCTCCCCCATCAACCCGCTCTCCCAACCATCGCAAATTCGCACCTGCCGGCCCCTTTGGAGTATAGAGGATGCGCGCGCGTCTTTAACATTGCGCAGCCGCTCTAAGCGCGCTGCCGCGGCGGCGCTGCCGCGCGCGAGCAGGTGACATAACGGTCAAGCGCGCACAGCACCTGCCGAAGTTCGCATCGAGCTGCATTTGATCATCTACAATCCCCGGCAACCAGCGCGCATGCGTCCAAGGGAATGATGAGTCCATGGGGTCCAGCATCGATCCGCCGCGCCTACCAATGATTGACCTGTCGCTCTTTGAGCTGGGCGATCCGTGGCGCGATCAGGTCGCAGCGCAAATAGATGCGGCCAGCAGCCAATTCGGGTTCTTCTACATAGTGGGCCATGGCATCGACACAAGCGTCGTCGCTCCATTGATGGAGTCGGGACGCAGGTTCTTTATCGCCGGAGCAGCCGAGGAGAGTCGAGTGCAGGTCGCGCACGATAGCCGCGCGCGCACCGACACCAATCAGATGGTTCGCGATCTCGGCGCTGATCGGCCCGATCTGAATGAGGGACTCTACTTCGAAGCGCGCCTCGCCCAGGATCTCGAGGCCGAGGATGGCGATACTTCGGTGTGCGGGCAGATCTTCCTACCGGATGTGCCCGGCTTTCGTGAACCGATGCTCGACTACGTGCGCTCCCTGACCGGGCTTGCGCACAATCTGATGGCGATGATTGCGCGCGCTCTGCGCCTGCAGGACAGCTACTTTGTCGACCGTTACACCGGCAGTCCCGGCACTTCGTTTCGAATCTTTCACTACCCGCAGCTTGTAGACGCGTCGGCCGCGACTGATCAATGCGGCATCGGCACGCACAGCGATCGCGGTTTGCTTACGATATTGAAGCAGGACAGCGTCGGCGGGCTTGAATTAAAATACCAGGGTCGCTGGATCGCGGTGCCGGATATCCCGCACGCCTTCGTCTGTCAGGTAGGTGACATGCTCGAGCGTTTGACTAATGGCCGCTACCTCTCGGCGGCACACCGCGTGCGCAGCAGTATGCAGGGTCATCGGGTGGCGATGCCGTTTTGCTTCGAACCGAATCTGGATGCGCTCATCGAACCGATTGCCGGCATTGCGGCGCCCGTGGCGAGCGCGGCGAGTGCGGAGTCGAGCGAGGCCCAGGTGAACGCGCTGCCCGAAGAGGCCAAGCGGGTCCGAGCGTGAAGCGCACTTAGGAGCGATGCGATCGGGCAGCGGTGATGCCCGGCCGGAAAGCGAAATTTAGGGGCCCCAATAAGTATCATGCGGCGCGAATGACAGGCGTGGCCGAACTTATTGGACTTAGCTTGATGGGGAGGAACTCGTGACCGATCGCAATGAAGGGCGAGGCGCGCAAGATATCTCGAGCCGGGGGCCTGTGCGCTCCAACTGTTTCTTCGGCTCGGGCGTCATTTGCGCCGTGGCGTTTGCCGCGCAAATGGCGCAGGCGGCGCCCGCCGAGGACTGGCGCGCCGATGCCCCTGGCCACAGCTATCACATCAGCGCTTCAGATCTGCCCGCCCCGTACGCCACTGCATCGAGCGAGAATTCCCCTACGGTCGTGTCGCGGCCCGCTGGCGCCAAGCTTTCTGTTCCGGCCGGATTTGTGGTACAGGCGGTAGCAACGCACCTCGAGGGCCCGCGGGCGGTACGCGTTGCGCCCAATGGCGATATCTTCATCGCCGAGACCGGCGCCGGCCGCATTCGGGTGCTGCGCATGGCCGATGGCACCGCCGTGCCTTCGGGGGCTGAAGTCTTTGCTGCCGGACTTGATGGGCCATTCGGCATCGCCTTTTATCCCGTGGGCGCAAATCCGCGCTGGCTCTATGTCGCGACGAACAATCAGGTGCTGCGCTTTGCCTACCATTCAGGTCTCATGCGGTCGCAACGGGCCGCAGAGGTCATCGTTGCGAAGCTCGCCGACACTGTCACCGGTCATACGACCCGCGACCTCGTGTTCTCCAATGACGGCGCGCGCATGTTTGTCTCGGTCGGCTCAGGCTCGAATATCGCAGCAGACATGCCCAAGAAGAGCGCCGCCGAGGCGCGTCAATGGGAAGTCATGGCCGCGCCCGGCGCAGGCTGGGCCGGTGAAGCCAACCGCGCTGACGTGCTGGCGTTCAATCCGGATGGCCAGCAGGCCCACATCTTTGCAACCGGCATTCGCAACTGCGCGGGGCTTGCCATTCAGCCGGCAAGCGGCAGCCTCTGGTGTGCCACCAACGAGCGCGACGGATTGGGCGATGACCTGGTACCCGACTACGCCACGCGCGTGCGCGAGCATGGGTTCTATGGCTGGCCCTGGTATTACATCGGCGCGCACGAGGACCCGCGGCACGCGGGCGAGCGCCCCGATCTTGCGGATCAGGTTGTCGTCCCGGACGTGCTCTTCCAGGCGCATTCGGCATCGTTGACACTGGTATTTTATGCGGCGACATCCGGTGCCGCCGCGTTTGCGCATGAGTACCTGGGTGACGCCTTCGTGGCGCTGCATGGGTCGTGGAACCGCAGCCGCCGCACCGGCAGCAAAGTCGTGCGGCTGCGCATGAAGGATGGCGTGCCGACGGGCGAGTACGAAGACTTCCTCACGGGATTTGTAATTGACAATGCAAAGGTTTGGGGACGACCGGTCGGTGTAGCCGTCGCGCACGATGGCGCATTACTCGTATCCGATGACGCTGGCGACAGGCTCTGGCGTGTGACCGCCGTCAAATAATTGGGCATTTAAGCAGCCCGATCCGCTCAGTTAACGGAATTTAATAATTCGCCAATCTCCGGTGAATCCCTAAACCGGCATTGTGATGGCCCCGGCGGTACGCGCCCATTTCATAGGCGCTGCGATCATTCGCAACTATGCTCCCTCCCCCCGCGCTGGCCCCCCCCGGCGTGTCGGGCAAGTGTACCGCTGGGTTTTTCTTGCGTGCGTCGCTGCGCTCAGCGGCTGCAACCTGGGGCCGCGTTACCATCGGCCCGCCATCCCGCCGCCGGCCGCATGGCGCCCGGACGAGGTCGCAGCGGATGCCGCGTGGCCATCGTCCGACTGGTGGCAGGGCTTCGGATCTGCGCAGCTGAACAGCCTCATCGAGGATGCCCAGCACAGCAATGACGATATCGCCGCCGCGATCGCGCGCGTGCGTGAGGCGGATGCTCAGGCGCGTATTGCCGGTGCGCCGCTGCTGCCGGCGATCTCGGCGAGCGGCGATGCGACTCGCGAGACAGTGCTCAATCTGACGAATACCGGCAGGGTGACCGCTAATGAATTCAGCGCGCTCTTGAACGCAACCTATGAGCTTGATTTCTGGGGCAAGAACCGCGCCGCGCTCGATGCTGCGCGACTCGCCGCGGCGGCCAGCCGCTACGATCGGGTGACCATCGAGCTTACGGTGATGACGAGCGTGGCCAGCACATTTTTCCAGGCCGTGGAAGCACAGGACCGCCTCACGGTTGCCCGCGATAACGTTGCGAGCGCGCAGAAAATATTGAAGGGCCTGCAGCTCGAAAAGACCGTGGGCGTAGTGACCGCGCTCGACGTTGCGCAGCAGGAGACGACCGTTGCCGTGCTGAATGCTGCGATACCGCCGCTGCAGCAGCAGTTGCTGCAGAACATCGACACGCTCGCGATTCTGGTCGGCAAGCCACCTGAAGCGGTGCAAATCACGACCGGTGCGCTTGCGGACTTGTCGGAGCCCAAGGTGCTGCCGGGCCTGCCCTCGGAGCTCCTGGCACGCCGACCGGACATCGCCGAGGCGGAGGCGCAGCTCATGGCCGCGAACGCAAATGTTGCAGTCGCGCGCGCAAGTTTTTTTCCGAGCATCGATCTCACCGCCAATGGCGGCTATGAGAGTATCGCGCTGTCGTCGCTGTTCAATCCGGCAAGCCGGGCCTTCACGCTGACCGGTGGACTCACCCAGCCCATATTCGAAGGTGGTGCGCTTTCCGGACAGTACGCATTCAGCAAGGCCCGTTATGCTGAACTCGTATCGAATTACCACAAAGCGGTGATCTCGGCATTCAGCAATGTCGAAGATGCCCTCGCGGCGCTGCAACAGACTGCCCTGCAGCGTGAGCGCCAGGAAGAGGCGGTCACCAAGGCGCGGCACGCGTACGAGCTCACGCAGGTGCAGTTTCACGCGGGCACCATCAATAT
>Ga0302324_100003450_pt1 | contig 35654 bp, 29 predicted proteins | sample Palsa_T0_1_FD_201949 | JGI IMG/M metagenome (GOLD analysis project Ga0302324, IMG submission 201949) | Peat permafrost microbial communities from Stordalen Mire near Abisko, Sweden - Palsa_T0_1 | ecosystem: Environmental > Terrestrial > Soil > Palsa > Peat permafrost | place: Sweden: Abisko...
CAGACCCACGCCTCGCGAAAGTGAACGCAGTGTTGGCAGTGGGCTGCGAACGCTCGGCAGAAGCCGTGAGCACAATCGCATACAGTTTTCTTCGATCAGAGCTGAAGATATGGACCTCCTCGTGGTGGTTAATGTCATCAGGCAGCACGAACAAGTAAGTTCCCGCAGGCAGGACGTGTCCCGAAATCTGAACGGCCTGATTAAAGGTGAGTTTGGTCTCCTGATTGAACTCATCTGCTCGTGCAGCAGGCTGGACGAGCAAGAATGCAAGAAAAAACGTAATAGTGGCAAACGTCTTAACAACATATATTTGTTTCATGACAGCTCCTTTTTTAAGTATTGCGGCCCAGCTGATGCTCGCAATTTACATCCGCAATTCTGAGTTAATGCGTTCTTTCAGCACCGTTGTTTCATATGTGAGAACCAGTTGAATGTCGGTTTTATTCCCATTTGCTTCCTCTTTCTTTGACGATTAAAACCAAACGCTTAGAGGCGTTTGTTTGGGAATGAAGCCCACATCCCTAGTGATGGACGGTCAAGAAATGGCCCGACCGCGTGAGTCAAAGCGGGACCGCCCTCATGCAGGTTTTTCTTCAGCCGGTCAGAGCGGACGGGTTGCGGCGTCCGCTTCTTCCACCAGTTGATTCACTGCTTGGAGGAACTTCGGTGTCTGCTCAACAAATAACCCATCTGCCGTGAACGAGGTAATGGTCGCTACGGCGCCCGCGGCCATCGCTCCCTTTTTCAGGAACGACCGGCGATTTACCGGCTGTTGGGTTTCACCCTCTGGTTGCCTCATTTTCTTTTCCTCCAAGAATTGAATTCCTCGAATTGTGAATGCAGGATTAAAAGAAGAGAATTAAGGGAGCCCCGAAACTCAGGAGGACCTAAAGTTTCCCTTCCTTTTGGACAGTACACTTGGCGCCTCCCGGCATCCAATACTTGTTACTCATCTGACGAATAAGCAGGACTAATGGAACTCCACCAGCTCAGGTACTTTTGTGCGATTGCGGACACGGGAAGCTTCAGCCGAGCCGCGCGGCAGACTTTCGTGTCGCAGCCAGCGCTCTCGCAGCAGATCGGAAAGCTCGAAGATGAATTGGGAACCCGGCTCTTTAACCGCTTGGGCCGCTCGGTCACACTCACCGAACTCGGCAAGACGTTTCTTCCGCGTGTGCGAGCGGTGTTGCGGGATCTGGAATCGGCCCGGGATGACGTCATCGAGAAGAAGACTTCGATCACGGGACTGGTTTCCGTGGGGGTGATCCCGACGGTCGCGCCATATTTTCTACCGTCGATTCTCGCGACGTTCTCGCGGAAATGGCCCCTGGTGCACATAACGGTAGTGGAAGAGATCACGGCCTTGCTGCTCGACAAGCTGCGGGCAGGCTCGATCGACGTTGCGGTTGTGGCGCTTCCGGTTCCGGTGCGCAGCCAGGAATTCGAATCGTTCCCACTGATGACCGAGAAACTATTCGCGGTGTTGCCGAAGGGCCATGAACTCGCGGGCCGGCGCGAGGTGTCGCTCGGAGAGCTTCAGGGCGAGCCATTTCTGCTGCTCCGTGATGGCCATTGTTTCCGCGAAACGGCGGTCGAGGCGTGTAAGCGGGCACGGCTGATTCCGCAGATCGTTTTTGAGAGCGGCCAATTCAGCAGCATTCTAAGCATGGTGAGTGCGGGGCTCGGTGTTTCGATTGTTCCGGCGATGGCTCTGGAGAAACGCCCGGGATGCCGCTACGTTCCACTCGCGGACGGGCGTGCCGCGCGGACGATCGGCTTTGTCACGCTGAATGGAAAATCACCAACTCGCGCGAATGAAGCATTCTTGGCTCACCTCGGTGCGAGATCGTGATCGTGCAGACTGGCTTCGATTGATGCCCGCTTTTCGAAACGTCTGTAGGTTGATTTGACTCGAAGAACACGGACTCAAGCTCCGGCCGGAATTCGCGATTTCGACCTCCAGTTCGCACCCCGTGTGTTCCTCCTGCCCCGGACATTGTGAATTTCTAGCCGATGCAGGACCCGGATTTTGCAGGCAGCGCGGTCGACGAACCTTCCAAATCGTCCAGCTGAACACTTAGCCTTTCGGGACGCCGCTCGGCAAGAACGAAGGCGTTGCTTCATTCGAGAAACCCGCGGACGCTTCACGCTCCAAACGGCTCGGCATCCCCGGTTCCATTCAAACTCGCTGTCCCTTTCTATGCCTCGTCAGAAACCACAGTTCATTGGCGCGTATGCGGGAATAAAGAGCAAGGATCTCCCGTCTATATAGAGGGGACACACCCAAGCTTGCTGAAGGGAGATCAATTGTGATGAAAAATAGAAAGGACCTAAAGACGATGAGGAGTCACGAGTGCATCGCGAGTTTGGCGATAGTAATGGTCGCGGCTACGGTACCGCTGGCGGGATCGCCCCAACATTTCGGCGACTGTTCAGCAGCCGCTACCGGGAATAGCAGTGGTGCGGTGAGGGGGCGATGAGCGTAAATCCATTCGACATCAGAACTGCGCTTCTAGCCAGGCACGCACAGCATGTGGTGCTGATTCACTTCCCGATTGCGCTTTTTACCGCGGCCGTCGGATTCGACTATCTCGCACAGTTGACAAAGAACCGTATGCTGGCTGCGGCGGCGTACTTCAATCTGCTAGTGGCTGCGGCCTCTACTGTGCCAGTTGTGGCCACCGGCCTGATCGCGTGGCAATGGGCGCTTGAGGGGCAAAAACTGAAAGGGATTCTGTTGATGCATTTGGTTTTTGGTTGTGTGTCGAGCGTGCTGATCTGGCTTGTGTTTTGGATTCACTTCCGTGTACGGCGTCATCCAGAGCAGGCCATGCCAAATTTACGCTTGCCCGTCGAAGCAATCGCCGTGTTGCTCGTGGGATTAACGGGGCATCTCGGTGGTTTTCTAAGTGGGGTAAATGGGCCCGGCTAAACGCGTGCTAGTGGAGTGACAACTTGTTTTGAGACAGTTTTTCAAAGTTATACTTCCGACGCATGTTTACAACCGCCCAGTGGTCGACAGATTCCGGGAAACCCAAACATTCTGAGCACTCCAGTCATTCCTTGGAGCTTGTTGAGCCCGTCCGAGGCGGCGACCTTGCAAGCTTTGGCAAGCGTTGGCAAGCGTTGGATAGTTGAAAACCATATCCCGGAAACATTCCACCGACCCACCATAGAACGGTACGGCCCGGCCAAGATGCATAATTTCTGTCGCGCGGCGCCCTAAGGCGTGCATGCCAAGGAGCTTACGCGTTGCCGGATCGAAAAGCAGCTAGAGTATCCCGGCCTCGTCGCCGAGCTTCATGCTCTTCGCAATCTCGGAGTACTTCGCGATTCCGACTTCGTAGGGAAATCCGTTCGCCGTTAGTGTTTCCTCGGTCTGGCCAACCATGGAGACTTCTGGAATGGTGTAAATCCCGTATGGAAAAAGATCTGGCATTTGTCCGAAGGGAATCCCGAACATATGACACGCCCCCAGCCGAACCTGTTCCATCGAGCAGCTTGCGAGCGCCGGAAACCCGATAACGTCCCGGGCCGCGTAGATATGTGGAACTTCAGTTTGAAGGAACTCATTGAGCCTTAGCCTGGCCACGCGAGTCGGCGACCAGTCCAGCAGCCCCCAGACGAAGCTGATCACCATTGGCTTGGCGACCCACGGCATCGATAAGAGCGTCACCGTGCACTTTCTTGCCGCTCTCCAAGTCCGCAAAAACAGAATCGTGTTCCGTGTCAATAGCGGCATGCGCCACCTTTTCCCCCAATCGGAAAGTCACTCCAAGCCGGCGGAACGGTCCGGTCAATCACGGCGACGCTTTTGCGGGCGTTTGCCGCTGCGATGGCGCACTTCTGCCCTGCTGGGTCACTGCCGATCACCACCAGGTCATATTCGGGTACCATGCGCCCTCTTCTACCGAACGTGCGCTGCAGCTTCTTCAATCAGGGCCGCAACTTCCTTCGGCCTGGAGACGTAGACGGAGTGGCTGGCACCTGGGACTTCGACCATGTGGCTCTTGGCGCGTGTGGCGTACCAACGTTCGAGGTCGGGATTGATGGTTCTGTCGCTGCCCGCCACCAACATCCAGCTCGGTTTGCTTCTCCACGCAGCCGTAGTGATCACTGCTTTGAAATTGTCAGCGAAGTTGAGCACCTGCGAGCGTGCCATGAGCGCAGCCTGCTCCGCGGGCAGGTCGGCCGCGAAGTAGTCATGAAACTGCGCAGGGTCGAGGTAGGTGAAACCGTCTGCCGTCTTCTTTATCGCACCAGACTTGCTGAGGTCACTCTGGAAGCGCTTTCCGTCGTCCGCCTCGTTCTCTCCAGCGTCTGGCATGTGGGCGGCGACGTACACCAAGCCGGCAACCGATGGGTCCGTCCCCGCTTCGGTAATGACGGCTCCCCCGTAGCTGTGAGCGACAAGAATGCACGGTCCATCTTGCAGAGCAAGGGTGCGCTTGGTGGCAGCGACATCTTCTTTAAAGGACGTCTCCGGCTCTTGAACGATGCTGACGTTGTATCCATCCTTGACGAGAATATCGTAAACGCCTTTCCATCCAGATCCATCTGCCCAGGCACCGTGAACCAGGACAATATTGCGAATGCGATGCTCTTCGTTCTGCCCTGAAAGTGCACGGCAGCAGGTGAACAGCAATATTGCGACGCAGAGGTATTGAGTTGATCTTAGTACTGCGCGCATAGCCTTCATCGAATTGTACATTTTGTCGCTCCTTTTTTTATTGGTGTCACGTTGAGGCTGTGGCGCCGAGCTTCTTGCCTGCGGCAAGGACCGGTTGGGAGAGCGCTCGGTCCACCCGCAGGAACTTCCGGTGGTTAACCAAACCTTTGACATGAGCACCTCGTTTATCCAATCCAGGGTCACTGACGTCAAAATGGATATAGTCGAGCCGTGTTCTGAACTGAGATCCAATGTTCGGTTGTACACTCTATCTTCCCCTGGTCATTGCTCTGACGGTGCTTGATAGAAAATGACGCCGATCGAGATGGTGCTCATGAGCCCGGCACCGGTTACAGCTCTAGCCGCTATTTTGGGTTCGGTTACAGGTGCATTGGGTTGTAGTTTAAGCACTTGGATAGCCCAAAGACATCAGGATCGGCGCGATTTGCTGGCGAAAAAGATCTTCCACCGCGAGGAACTGTGTTCAGATTTCATCACCGAAAGTGCGCGCCTCCTGATAGACGCCTTGGAGCACAGCGTAAGCGATCCCAAGAGTCTGATTCCGGCATATGCGCTGTTGAGTCGCATTCGTCTCAGTTCCTCGCCGGACGTACTCGCGACCTCCGAGGAAGTTGTAAGAGACATCATTCGCACTTACTCGAAGGCGAATCTAATGCCCGAGGAGGTACGACTCGGGGCCGCGAGCGGCGAAAATCCCTTGTGAAAGTTTAGCGATATTTGTCGTGCCGAACTTGATTCGATGCAAAGACAAATGTGACCGTGATGAGAGTGTAGACGCCGCCGGGGTCTCCAGGTGGGACTCGTTCGAAAGGGTCAGTCGGAGTTTGTCCCTGTGAAAATCGGACGCGACTACGGCAGCACCGTTGAAATAGTCTCGGGACTCCAAGTTTCCGATGCAGTGATTCTGGATCCTGCGGACGCTCTCGTTTCCGGTACGCCTGTTGCCGTGAATCAGCAACCCGCGGAAGGAGTCGGGCAATGAGGATCGTTCGCAGTATTATCGGCTTGTCAGGCATCGCCTTTTTGGCAGGTTGTAGCGTCGGCCCAAAGTACGCTCGACCGGCAGTTGCGACGCTGCCTGTGTATAAGGAGGAACCGCCGCAATCTTTCCAGGGAGCCGGTATTTGGAAACCGGCGCAACCTGCAGATCAAGAACTACCGGGAAAATGGTGGGAGATTTTCGGCGATTCAGAACTCGACACTCTAGAGGAGCAAGTGACAGTTTCGAACCAGGACTTGAAGGCGGCTGAAGCGCGTTTGCGCGAAGCTCGTGCTCTGGTCGGGTTCAACCGAGCATCGGAGTTTCCTACGATCGCAGTTGGACCGAGCGCCAGCTACGTAAAGGATTCAAACAACACGCCGGCATTTCCAACTTCTGTGTCGAGAAAGAGCTCGAATGACTTCATCCTTCCAGTTGATTTTTCCTACGAGATTGACCTGTGGCGCCGCGTCCGCCGAACTGTCGCTGCTTCCCGCGAAGAGACGCAGGCGACCGCAGCGGACCTAGTGACCGCGAGCTTGAGCCTCCACGCGGAGCTTGCCATCGACTATTTCGAACTTCGTAGCGCGGATTCGCAAAAGCAAATTCTGGACAATACGGTTAAAGCCTATGCCGACGCATACCAATTGACGGAGACGCGTTTTGAAGGTGGTGCTTCTCCTCGGTCTGATGTGGCGCAGGCGAAAACCCAGCTCGAGGACGCGCAAGTGCAAGACACCGACGTGACCGTCCAGCGGGCTGCATACGAACACGCAATCGCCGTTCTCATTGGAAAACCGCCGGCAGAATTCAGCCTTGCGGTGGCTTCGCTGAACCTCAAGCCCCCGTTGATATCGGCGGGTGTGCCTTCCGAGCTGCTCGAGCGGCGCCTGGATATTGCGGCAGCCGAGCGCCGTGTAGCTGAGGCAAACGAACAGATCGGAATCGCGCGGGCTGCCTACTATCCAACGCTCAGCCTTGATGCTGCCGCGGGATTCGAAAGTACGCATGTCGCGAACTTGCTCAGTGGACCGAATGCCCTATGGGCTGTTGGACCGCAACTTTTGGAAACGCTCTTTGATGGTGGCCGCCGCAAGGCGACATCGCAAGGCGCGTGGGCGAATTTTGATGCGCTGACGGCAAATTACCGTCAAACCACGCTGACCGGCTTTCAGGAAGTGGAAGATAACCTGGCGGCGCTCCGCATTCTGGATCGAGAAGCGCAACAGCAACGAGACGCGACCGCCTCAGCCGACGATTGGCTTGAGGTATCCACAAACCGCTATACGGGCGGCGTTGACAACTACCTTCAGGTCATCATCGCGCAAACCACCGATCTTACGAATCAAAGGAACGAGGTGGATATTCTGCGCCGTCGCATGGACGCAAGCGTTCTGTTAATCAAGGCACTGGGAGGCGGGTGGGATGTCTCCGAACTTCCCGCCCAAGCCAGCCTCAGGTAATTCAGCAGGAAGAGGCACTGGGAACTTCGGATGAAACGGGAGCTGACGATCTTCAAAAGGAACAACAAAGGAGGACAGTAATCATGGAATACACGATAATTTCCGGAACGGGAATGAATGTTTCGCGAATTGCACAAGGCACGTGGGCTATCGGTGGTTGGATGTGGGGAGGCACAGACGAAAGAGAATCGATTCGAACGATTCACGCCGCTCTCGACAAAGGGATCAATCTGATCGACACCGCGCCGGTGTACGGTTTTGGGGTGTCCGAAGAAATCGTCGGTAAGGCAATTGAGGAGAGAGGGCATCGCGAAAAGGTCTTCATCGCGACGAAAGTCGGCCTCGAGTGGCACAACGGCTCGGTTACGCGAAATTCCTCGCGCGATCGCATCCGCCAGGAGGTCCAGGACTCACTCCGTCGGCTTCGCACGGACTACATCGACATCTATCAAGTCCATTGGCCGGATTTCGCCATCCCGATCGAAGAAACGGCTCGGACCATGCAGGCCCTATACAAGGAGGGTCTGATCCGTGCGATCGGTGTGAGTAATTATTCACCGGAGCAGATGAACCGGTTCATGTCCGTTTCCGAGTTGCACACGGTCCAGCCTCCCTACAACCTCTTTGAACGGCAAATTGATCGCGACGTTTTGCCTTACGTGCGCGAAAGGAATCTGAGCGCTTTCGCATACGGGCCTCTCTGCCGGGGCCTCTTGACCGGGAAAATGCGGCCGGACACGAAGTTTGCCGGCGACGATCTGCGCCAGTCCGATCCGAAATTCCAGCCGCCGCGTTTCGCGCAATATCTGAATGCCGTTCAGCAACTGGATGATCTGGCGCAAGAAAGATATGGAAAGCACGTGATGGATCTGGCCGTGCGCTGGGTCTTGGACACGCCAGGAATCACCGCGGCACTGTGGGGCGCGCGCCATCCTGGAGATCTGGATGCCGTGGCGGGCGCGCTCGATTGGAGCCTTGACGCGGATACGCGTGCCGTGATCGATCAGATTCTGCGGCAGGCGATCACCGACCCGGTCGGTCCTGAATTCATGGCTCCGCCGACGACGAACGCCGTCTCCGCCTAGGATAGATGGAGCTGTTAATCGAAGTGGTGTTTGTAATTAACCCAAGCGAAAGGCCGACGACAATTAGCAAGGAAGTCGTTTAGTCCTCGGCGAAAGGATATTCGACATGGATCCAATCGCACCAGAAACAAACAAGCTCGGATTTATAGGAATCGGCTACATGGGCCGCCCGATCGCACAGCGGATGCTTGAGTCCGGCTTCAAGTTGACGGCTTATGACCGGAACCGCAGCAAGGCGGAGGAGCTAATTCGATATGGCGGCACAGTCGCGGAAAGCGTCGCGGCACTTTCCTCCAGCTGCGATGTCGTGTTGTCGTGCCTTCCAAGCGATGAAGCTGTCCTGGAGGTTCATAGCGGACCGGAGGGTACGTTCGCCAATGCGCGGCCGGGCTCACTGATCATTGACATGAGCACCGTGAATCCGAAGACGTCGCTGGAACTTGCGAAACTAGGTTCCGAGCGCGGAATTGACGTCCTCGACGTGACCATCTCAGGGAGCACTCCGGTAGCCGAGCAGGGAGCGTTGGTTCTGTTCGGAGGCGGAGATCGGGGAGCCTTCGCCGCCGCCGAGGCGATTTTCCGGGCGATCGCGCGAAGTTATTTTTATGCGGGACCAAGTGGCGCTGGAGCGATCATGAAGCTTGTGGTGAACAGCCTGCTGGGAATTGGAATGCAGGCGATTGCCGAAGCTGTTGCTCTGGGTCAGAAAGCCGGCCTCGATCGCAGTCGTTTGTTCGATGTGTTGTCCCAGACCGCAGTCGTCGCTCCGGCGCACGTGGGAAAACTGCACAGAGCCATGATGGGCGACTACAGCCCACAATTTCCGCTAAGGCTCATGAATAAGGATTTCGGGCTGATTCTCGGTCTAGCAGCTGCCGTGGGCGCGGAGATGCCCGCCACACGAGCGGCTCTCGACATCAATGCGGCACATTTGGCTCACGCACAGGAGCAAGATTTCTCGGCAGTTATTCTGGAGATGGAAAAACGAGCTCATTTGGGTTCTAGGGAAAATGGAGGGCCCCGCGTTGACGCCGCTTCGGCGCGGTAGGGGCTGAGGGAGAAGCACATCACGGTTGCGGCAGGTTAGAGGCCCATGAGCACCAACATAATGAAAGCGTTGCGTTTTGCTGAGTTTGGACCCCCGTCGGTGTTGCGGATGAAAGAAGTCGCAATTCCGGAGCCGGGCGAGGGCGAAGCACTCGTTCGCGTGAATGCTGCGGCGATTAACCCCAGCGACATCGGGAACGTCGCTGGGCACTTCAAGCACACAACTCTGCCGCGAACACCCGGCCGGGACTTTGCTGGCGTTGTTGTGAAGGGGAAGTGGCGCGAGGGCGAAGAAGTCTGGGGTAGTTCCCCGAATCTGGGTATCGTCCGCGACGGATCTCATGCCGAATATGTCGTTGTCCCGGCGGAGACGCTTTCAATCAAACCAAAGTCGCTGAGTATGGAGCAAGCGGCGGCGATCGGAGTTCCGTTCATTACAGCTTGGGCATCCGTCGTCAGTGCAGCTCAAATTCAACCTGGCGAGACCATTCTCATCGTCGGAGCCGCAGGCGCGGTGGGGCAGGCAGCCACAGAGATCGCGAATTGGAAGCGGGCGCGCGTTATTGGCGCGGACACTACATCCGATCCGATTCCGGGTACTGAGTTTGTCGTCAATACCAAGACCGAAGATCTTCGCGAGAGGGTCCCCGAATTGACGGGGGGAAGAGGAGTCGATGCTGTCTTCGACACCGTGGGGGGCCCGATGTTCGAGCCGGCGATGCGATCGCTCAAAGTCGGGGGAAGACAAGTGGCTATCGCAAGCACGGGAGAGCTACGCGTGAGTTTCAGCCTCGTCGACTTCTATCACAATTTCTCCCGGCTGCTAGGGGTAGACAGTTATGGACTGACGCCACGACAGGTAGCCGAAATCGAGCACGAACTCCTCCCTGGCTTTGAAGCGGGAGTTTTGAAACCGCCGTCCGTTGAGATGGTTCCGTTTGAGAAAGCTGTGGTCGCGTACAGCCGGGTGGCCGCCAGAGAGGCGAAAGTGAAGCAGGTGCTAAGTTTCCGATCTATAAGTGACGCCAGGACGCCGACCTAGGTTTAATGTTTCCCGGTGCGGGACCAGGAGGTCGGTGGTTCAGATCCACTCGCGCCGACCATCATGTTTCGTAGTCGATCCTCAACAACGATCTGTCCAACTCGGTGGGATTCAGTCCAAATCCAGTCGAGTTCAAGAGCAAGATAAATGACGCGTTCCCTCGTAAGCGACACCAGAAGCGGCACTCAGATTCTTGCACCGAGCACCTTCTAAGCGGAGGGTCCGGGGTCCGAATCCCTCTGGGCGCGCCACTCCACCGGTAGTCCGGCTGGGAAGGCTACAGATAAATGCTTCTCTGCTGAATGTTGTCCGACTCGACTAGCGATCGGCGATTCGGCAATTTAGCCAAGCGATCTGAGAAAAGCGGCGATAGTGCCAGTAACCGTTGGTTGGGCAGTAGGTTTTAGCTGTTTAGTTGGGTTTCCTGAGTTTGGTAGCGATGCCGATTTTCGTAGCTCCTGAGCGCGAGAGTTGCCACTGCGGCTAAGAGCATCGCTGCGGTCGCAAACTCGAGGGGCGCGCGGTAGGAGCCGGTCGCGTCGAACCCTGCGCCCAAAAGGTAAGCGCCCACCGCCGCTCCCAAGGTGTACGCCGCGAAGATGCATCCGAACAAAGCCCCCATGGATCGCATCCCGAAATAGCGGCTGACTAGGAACGGCATGACGTCCGATTCCGCACCGATGGCCAAGCCGACCAGGGCTGCAGCAGCGAAAAACCAACCTCGGCCGCCGTCCACTAGTAGCATCGGCAACCCCAGCGCTGCACCAAAGAACAACATCGCCGCGACTCGCTGCGCAGGCAGGCGATCAACCAGATAACCATTGCCGAGCCGCCCGACGATCGTCGCAGCGCCGAAAAATGATATCGCCGACGCGGCGTTCCGGCCGGAAATTCCACGGTCGCTGAGCATTGGTGCGAGATGAGCAATCGTTCCATTGGCGCAAGCGGACACAAGAAAAAAGATCGCGCACAATTGCCAAAACACCACTGTTCGTAGTGCCTCGGCCAGGCCAAGACCGGTGGCTGGTCCCGGTGCAGTGGTCAGTTGCCGGTTTTCGCGAATACCATCAGCGGAGAGGCCGACGTCTTCGGGGGCGTTGCGAAGAAATATCGCGACGATGGGTGCGCCGAACGCAAGCACGACTCCGCCCAAAACGAGGTATGCCTGTCGCCACCCCATGCGCTGAATCAGGAATTCGGCAATAGAAGGCATGACGGCAACCCCCAATCCTATTCCGGTACTGGTGACGCCCAGCGCCAAACCTCTGTTGCGATCAAACCAGTTTGACACTACGCGCGCATACGCGACGGGCGTGGAGCCGGCTCCCACGACTCCCGCCAGCGCGTAGAGCGCGAAAAGATGCCAGAGAGGACCCGTAACTGTCGAGAGAGCCAAGAGGCAACCAGATAGCGCCACCGTCGAGAGTGCGATGACGCGCCTCCCACCAAACCTGTCCACCAATCGGCCCGCCCCAACCGACGCTGCAGCCACCATCAAGTTCAAACAGGTGACCGCAAGCGAGATCGAGCCGCGATTTGCGCCAAATTGGCTGGCGAGAAGCTTCGCGAAAATACCAAAAGTGTAGGAGAGGAGTGGTCCGACGCTAAGGCACTGCCCAACTACTGCGACAGCTACGATCCACCAGCCGAGAAATGTTCCCGTGGGGCGATCGTCAATTGAGCGGAACGCCTTTGGAGATTTGGCGTCAGGCCCGCGCCTCGGGAAATCGGATTGAGTTGCCGGAGGTTGCCGCGCGAATCTCGATGCCACAGTCTATGACGTTATCACTTTACGTTCCTCGGTGTCGGGGTTGTTCTTCATCACGCACTCGGTGTCGAAGATCATTGTCGGGCACTGTTCGGCCGTGAAGGCCGGCCAATGCGGCAGGCCGCTGTGATTCGGATCTCCATGCCGCGCGAAATTGATCCAGGCATCGCTCATTTTGGCCGCAACCGCCCGCGGCAGTGGCCCACCTCCCGTCATGGGCGCACAGCGATCCGTGTTGTCGAATACGAAAGCGATTTCGCTGCAATGAAAGGCACCCGGACGCCCGTCGAGAACCGGGGTCTGCCAGGTAAACCAATAATTGAAAACGGGAGCCGCCTTCTGCGCAGACTTGAGCTCCGCTTGCGTTATCGCGCCCTGCCGAACGGAAGCGGCCGAAATTCGCGACATAATTTCGCCGGGCTTGGCATTGGGATGACCCGCGCGAAACACAGAAATGATGTGGTCGGTCCGATCTTTGTAGATCGCACTCACGCGAGTCTTCAGTTCGTCGTCGGTCAACGATGTAAGCTTCAGGTCGTAAAGGCCGCTGGCGAATTCATTCAGAACGGTCCCAACCAGGAGGGGCACTTGCGCAGACATCTCAGGCGCGACCGGGTCGAACGGTTGGTGGGGGATATCTTTCCCGTCCAATGTCGGTTGCCACCCGATTCTCGGGAGGCGGAATGTCCCTCCTGGTTGGGCCGATGGCGCCAGGCTGGCAATCGCTGCCGCGCCCGCGCCAATCAGACGCTCGGGTGGTAGCGTCTGAATCTCATCGATTTGCGATGCATTGAGACCGAGCTGCTGCATTACGGCAGCTCCCAATTTTCGGGAATCTTCTTGCGTGGAGACCCGGAGCAGCGATCCGCTCTGAACGGCGGCCTTGTGAAAAACTCCCTTTGCCGCCGGCATGGCCATCAAACTATTTACTTTTCCGCCGCCGCCGGATTGTCCGAAGATCAGCACACTGCCCGGATCGCCTCCGAAATTCGATATGTTGTCGCGGACCCACTCCAGGGCAGCGACTATATCGAGCATGCCGACATTGCCCGAGCGAGCGTATTTTTCTCCGCCGACTCCGGAAAGATCCAAATAACCGAGAACGCCGAGGCGATGATTGAGCGATACGACGACAACATCTCCGCGCCGGCTCAAATTCTCGCCGTAGTAAGACTTTAGTTCCTGGCCTGAACCAGCGGAGAATCCGCCGCCGTGCAGCCATACCATCACAGGGCGCTTTTTGTTGTCATTCACTCCGGGCGTCCAAATATTCACGCGCAAGCAATCTTCGCCGGGACGCCCGTCGTCCCAATCAAACATCCAGGCAACTTCGTCGTTCCCCCAACCGGAGCGCGGTCCTTGAGGGCTCACAAACCCGTATTGCATGGAGCTGCGCACGCCGGTCCAGGGCGCTGCCTTCGCGGGAGGCATGAAGCGCGCCGCGCCCGCGGTAGTTGCGGCAAAGGGAATCCCGAGAAAGGTGCTAATGCCATCGCGGGAGAAGCCCCGCACTTTCCCGGCAGTTGTTTCGACGATGGCGTTCTCATCGGATGCAACAATGATGACGTCGCGAGAGTTGTCAGCACCCGACGCGTCGGAGGGTGCGGGCCGCGCGACGGAAACGTCCGGCAGAACGCCGCAGAGGGCCGTGCCGCCAACCACCGTGGCAGCGGTTTTCAGCAGCGTTCGGCGATCTAGGGCGGTTTTCATATTTAAATCAGTCATGTCGCTCCCTCTGGTGTCGGTTTCGGTTCAGCGGAAAAATGAATGATTTAATTAACCCTAAACGAAACGACAGCAACCGCTAGCGCACGGATATAGCTTTTTCGGCGCGACTATCCGCTGACGAAGATCCAACAGTGATCTTTATCTTGTCTTTTTCGAGCACCCATTGGTGTGCTTTCACGTCCCAATAGGCCAGCGCCTCCGCCTTCAGCGGCAATTCCACGGTTTTTGTTTGGCCGACTGCGAGGTTAACACGCTTGAATCCTTCAAGCTGCTCGGCTGGGCGATCCACTTTCGAATCCAGATGTGTCGCGTACATTTGAACTACATCGTCACCGTCGCGTTTGCCGGTGTTCGTGACATCCACGCTAACTGAAATCGTTCCGCCGTCGGCGAGGTGGTCCGCGCTCACGTGAAGTTTGGAATACTTAAATGTGGTGTAGCTGAGGCCATAGCCGAAGGGATACAGCGGTTCCCCTTTGAAGTACATGTAAGTACGGCCGTGACGGATGTCGTAATCCATCATCGGCGGCAGCTGGTCGAGAGATTTCGGCCATGTTTGCACGAGGCGCCCAGCAGGATTGTAGTCGCCGAACAATACATCCGCGATGGCCGTGCCCTGTTCCTGAGCAGCGTGGGTGATGTGGAGGATGGCAGGAACGTTCGCTTGGCTCCAATTGATCGCATACGGGAAACTGGAAACAAGAACGACGATCGTCTTCGGGTTCGCCGCGTACACCTGCTTCACAAGTCCTTCTTGAGCGAGATCGAGCGATTCTCGGTCGCGGCCCTCTCGGCCCATACCGGGATCTGGGCACGGTTTGGTCGAAGCGTCTGGGTTGAAAGCTTGAAATGGATTCGCCACACCACACATGGGATCGTTGCCAACGACGACGACGGCCACACCGGAAGACTTGGCCGCATTGACGGCTGCGTCGTTGTCGTTGTTTTCGGCGTAATTGACTTTCACCGAGGAACCCAATTTGTCCTGGATTCCCTGTAACACGGAAATCGCATACGGAGTCGCGCCACTGTAGAAATCGAACCGAACCTTCGCGGCATTTGGACCAACAACGGCGATCGATTTCAGCGCATTCTTGTTTAAGGGCAAGAGCGCGCTGGCGTTCTTCAGCAGAACGACGGACTCACGCGCTATTTGTCGTGCGACAGTCCTGTCCTTGTCCGCATTCCACGGCTCGGGTTCGTCGCCAGCGCCAATTTTCGAATATGGATCCGACGCAGGTGGGTCAACAAGTCCAAGTTTGATTGTCGTCTTAAGCTTTCTCTCGATTGCTGAATCGATCTCCGCCTCGGTAATCTGCTTTTCGGCGAGGGCTTGCTTGAGCGCATCGTGAGGAGTCGGTCCGATGCTGGGACCAAAGCCGGGCAACAGGGAATTGATTCCGACTTTTAGCGCCTGAACGTAAACCTCTTGCATCGTCTTCATGTAGTGGTGCAGATCCACCACGTGGTCCAGAGCGCCTGCATCGGGGGTGACGATCCAATCCGCGCCCCACTCTTTGGCCACCACGTCTTTGAGCACAGGATTCATGTCCATTGGAACGCCGTTCCACGCGTTATAGGAGGTCATGTAGGATCTCGCGCCGCCCTCGACGAATCCCATCCGGAACGGAACGGAGTAATACTCCCTCATCAGCCGCTCGTCGAAGTCCGAGGAAGAACTGCCGCGTGTAGTCTCATTGCTGTTGGCAAAGAAATGCTTCAAGAGCGCCGCAGCCTGCCAATACTTCGGATCGTCGCCTTGCATTCCCTCGATGAAGGAAACAACCATGGTTCCTGTGAGATAAGGATCCTCGCCGTAACTCTCGTCGGTTCGGCCCCACCGCGGATCGCGCGCCAAATCGGAAGTGGGTCCGAACAAAATCAGAATGTTCCGTTTATATTTTGCGTTCTGAGTTAAATATCTCGCTTCATATCCTTCTACGGCCCCGGCTCGTTTGATGAGTGCGGGATCCCATGTTTCGCCCATTCCGTAGACCTGCGAAAAAGACGTTGTGGCAATCGGCGGCCCTCCGGGTCCCACTCTCCCGACCACCGTATGAATCCCTTCTGATGCGCCAGGATTCGTTATGTTCAGTCGTGGAACTCCGGCATTCTGCAATGCGGCAATCTTTTCGTCGAGTGTCATCAGAGAAACGATGTTGCCCGCTCGCTGATCCAAGGAAAGCTTCGGATTCTGGAATGGGTATTCGTATTGCGACTGGGCGTGCACGTATAGCGCGCACAAGCCAAGAATAGAGAACCTCAGCATCCTCATCGCTGTCTTGCCGATCGTTGTCCAGTGCATGAAAAGGTCCTTTAGGAAATGCTGAATCAATAGCGCCGATCCATAGTTTAAGCAAAGGATACCGAGAAGAGACAACCGTTGCCGCTAGCCGTTCTTGTCACATGTAGATCAAAACATTAGCTTCAGCGCGAACTGCAACTGGCGCGGATCGCGCGCGAATTGATAAGTATCGAAATCGGTGGGGTTAGCGGAGGCCCACGCGGAGTTTGGTCCGAAGTAGTTCGCATGGTTCAGCAGGTTGAATGCCTCGGCGCGGAACATCAAGTTCCAGCGTTCGGTAAGCTTGAAGTTCTTGATCAGCGCCATATCAAAATCGTAGTTGCCGACGGAACGGAAGCTATTGCGACCGGAGTCGCCTAAAGTGCCGGGCGCATTGAGAGTAAAGGCGAGGTAATTTAGCCTCCCATCTACATACAGAGGCTCGCCGGGAACCCGGTCGGCCAGGTCGAGCCCAGTCCCGGTAAACGAATTGTCGGAAGTGCCGGTGGTGACGCTAAACGGTTGTCCGGAATCGAGCGTCAACAACCCGCTCGCGGTCCAAGATCCGAACACCGCGCGAACAACACCGTTACTATCGGAAAGCGAAGGGCTGTTCCAGGTGATCGTGCTGCGCCAGTTTAATTTTTGATCGAAGTCGCACAGTCCGCGGAGCGCGTTAGGGTCATTTTGGTCCTCAGTCACACCGCCGGTGCCACCCGGGTTCGATCCGTCGTCGATGCACTTGGACCAGGTGAAATCGGAGACGATGCCAAGGCCCGCCGAAATGCGGTGACGGTATGTGGCCTGGAAACCGTTGTAATTGGAGTACCCGATGCTGGACATCTCTCTAATTTGTCCCAGCGCATTGAAGGGACGGCGCTCTTGTTCGTTGGAGGTGGAAGCTCCGGCGCCGGCGACGGGCAGATTGGCGTCAAAGGATTGAGCCAGGTCTGAGCCCTTCGTCCCGATATATGCGAGTTCCAGACTGTCGTTCTTACTGATGGCGTGCTGAAAAGAGACTGACCATTGTTGTACGTACCCGGGTCGAAAGTTCGGGCTGATTGCTCCGACCGACGGGCCTACAGGGAAGGATGGGAATGTCGGGTAGGTAACGTTCTTCGGCGGAATGAACCCCGAACCCTGGAAACCGCCCGCGAAGGGATCGGTGGTGCCGTTAGAGCCCCATATATCGGCGATGTTCTGAAAGGGATTGGTGATGGTGAATGTTCTGACCCAGGGGAAGGCCGAAAAACCCTGAAAATTCGACAGGGGAACCTGGATCACGTAGATGCCATACCCGGCGCGTATGGCGTCGTTCCCTTTTTTATCCAACTGATAACCCATACCGACCCGCGGCTGGAATTCGCCATACTTGGCGGTCGTGCCTCCGCCATTGCAATGAGGATCGCCCGGATAGATAAGGCCCGCCGGAGCATTAGGGAAGACGGTGGATTGCTCCCCGGGCCGCCAGCAATCAATCTGGTTGTGGTCGGGCGTAAAGGGCGTAAATGGATCCCAGCGCAATCCCGCGGTTAGTGTCAATCGACTGGTTACCCGGTATTTATCTTGTCCATAAAACCCGTACATGAAGCCGGCCGCCGAGTCAAAGAATCCGTCCGATTGAATAAATTGAATTGGATGTCCCAGATAGAAATCGACAAACGGGCCGTCTACCAGGTTAAGGTGGAATATCTGGTCCAGGATACCGGCGTAGACCCCTTCATAAATAATGACGCCCGTCTGTCCCGCTGCGTTGGACTGACCATATCGTACGTGGCGAATATCGCCGCCGAACGATATCTCGTGCTTACCCATGACGTGGATGACGTCTTCCGACCCATCCAGACTTTCGCGAGGAATCGAAGTAGTGCCAGTAATCGCGGGCGGAATCATGTTTCCAACCACAGTGATGCCAATGCCGGGAGGCGTCGGCTCCGAGTAGTCCACCGCGCCCAACGCTGGATAATTGACGAATTGATTCGAAGCGGGTGAATAGGCCTCGCTGCGAATCCTCAAGTAGGAAAGTCGAGTGTTCAGTATCCAGTTCCCGGTGACCCAAGTGTCGCCCACGACCGCCGAGTCCCAGTACTGGCGCGAGCCGCCGGCAGTGTCGAAGACGTCGAAAGGCGCGGAGGTCGGCTCTCCCACTGGAGGGCTATTAAGGTGATCGTAAAAGTAGCGAGCTGAGAGCCGGTGCTTTCCGAGATTTAAGTCAGACTTGATTACAAACTGTTCTTCATCCGAGTGGATAGGCACGCCAATAACGAAGTTGTTGCCGGTCGTGAAGCTGTTGGCGTAGGGAATGAGCGGCTGCCCGCTTCCCATGAAATTGTAGAAATTCGCGTTCACGGGGCTTTCCGTGTTGGGCATGGGCACAGGTGGCAGGGCGTTGAGATTGACGAGGGTGCAACTGCCGCCGGGCGGACATGACTCGAAGAAACCATGACGTTCGTCCTCAGTACTGGTGGCCGTTCCCAAGGGAACTGGGTAGAGGTTGACCGTCTGCGAGGCGATACGAGTCCCCTGATATGATCCGAAAATGAACCAACGATCCTTAACAATTGGCGCCCCTATGGTCGCGCCGTACTGATTGCGCTTCAGGGTGTCGGGCTGCGCGAGAATCGGGTTTTCAGCGTTCACATATCCGTTACGAAGGAATTCGAATAGCGTTCCGTGAATGTTGTTGGTTCCAGAGCGAGTGATGATGTTGACTGCGCCGCCCGGCGCGGAGATATAGCGCGCGCCATAGCCGCTCGTCACCACTTCAAACTCCTGCGTGGCATCTGGATCGGGGAATGGTCCGCCAATGACGGCAGATGGGTCGACGTTGCTGGCGCCATCCAGCGAGAAGTACATGCCGCCGGAGCGGACACCATTCGTTGCCGTTGCGATTGATCCCGGGTTGGTTCCTGCGGGTACGATCTGATTGATAGTGGAGAGTTGGCCGGTCCCGACATTCTGCGCGGGATTTTCGACTCCCGCGGTTGTATTAACAAGACTAGCCGGGTTGCGTCCATTCAACGGAAGGTCCACGACTGCGGTTTCCTCGATCGTGTTTCTTATACTGCTTTCCGTCGCTTCGATGGCCGGGGCAGCCCCAGTGACTGTTACCGATTCGACTACGTTGCCGACATGGAGTTGGATCTGGAGGTTTGCAACCTGGCCTACAGTTAGGACAATACCGGTCTGGTTGTAGGGTCCGAATCCCTGCGCGGAGACGTCGAGCGTGTAGGGGCCTACTGGTAGCGCGGGAATTGTGAACACGCCTTGCTGGTCGGTGACAGCTCGCCCAACGAGCTTCGTCTCAGTCTGTGTCGCCTTGATTTGAGCATTGGGGACGGCGGCTCCGCTCGGATCAGTTACAGTGCCGGTCAGTTGCGCCGTGGAGACTTGCGCGATTGCCCCGGCGGGACAAATTAATAGCGCGACGCCGAACAGCAAGAGGGTCAAAGCCTTCCGCACCCCTGTGGCTGATGGATAGAAAGAGTTTGCGGCAAGGCCGCAGCGTATGTGATTCACGGATTCCCCCCAAGCGCAGTGAGTGCACTGCCGAATCGTTTGCTCGCGGAGGTATATTTCTTGAACGGAATTGCCGCCAATACTTTGTTTGTCTGCAATTCAGACGCTGTACGTCTAACGGCAGCAGACCTCGCAAAACACGGGTATTTTGGGTCACCGGCGGGAAGATTCGCCGCCCGGCTCTTAGACCCTTCATGTCTGACTATTTGATTGAAGCAGTAACGCGACGGGCTTATTGCAGGGGTTTCCTTGTTTGATTGGCCAGATGTTCGTTCAGGTTCGCGGCTACTTTTTCGCGAGCGCCAGGCGCCCACGAAAGCAAACCCTCACCGCTCTTGGCCCCCAATTTGCTCGCTGCGACAGCTCTGCGGAGTACTGTTTGCGGTTGGGTTGCGACACTCAGCGCAGGAAAAACATGTTCATGGATGGCGAGCGTGAGATCGAGGCCGACATAATCCGCGTTCTCGATGGGGCCAAGCACTCCAAGTTTCAAACCCAGGGTATTCCGCGCGACAAAATCAACCGTAGCAGCGTCGCACACGCCCTCTTCAATTAGCGCGAATGCCTCTCGCCACAGCGCGTGCTGGAGCCGGTTGCCGATGAAACCGGGCGTATCTTTTTTTACGTGGACCGGTGATTTTCCGAGAGTCTTCAGCAGAGAGATCGCCCACCGCACGTATTCAGGCCGGGTTGCCGGACCCTGAACTACTTCCACGAGCGGGATCAGGTACGGAGGATTCCACCAGTGTGTTCCGAGCAGACGGTCGGGCGCGTCCATCTGCGCTGCAATTTTCCCGACGCAGAGCACTGAGGTATTCGTCGCGAACAATGCTTTCGGGAGCTGCCGCTCCAAGCGGTGCAGCAGGTCCTGCTTAAGTGGCAAGTTTTCTGAAACTGCTTCGGTGACGAAATTGCACTCGGGGCCCAGATCGTTGAGATCACTCACGAGCTGGATCGAGTTCGCGGCTTTTTGGTCAAGGCCCGCTCCTCGGAGTGTCGCGTGGATCCGTTCGTTGGCCGAGGCTAGTGTCCGCTCATCCGAATCGCAAATGGTTACGGTGCTTCCGGAGCTTGCAAAGATCGCCGCGAGGGCATGGCCCATCAATCCGGCGCCTACGATCCCCACGCGCAGGCCCCGCGGATTCGGCTCTGGCAGCTTGAGCGCTTCGCCCACTGTCAGCACGCAGTGTATCCGCCGTCGAGGTAGAGCACTTGCCCCGTGCAGAACTTCGACGCCTGAGAAAAGAAGAACATGATCGGTCCAACGAGGTCGTCGGGTTCGGCGAGACGCCCGAGCGGAATGCGAGAAAGCATGGCGTTTCGCGTGGCGTTTCCCTTCTCCGTGTCCTCATACATCCACGCGGTCAGATTGGACCTGAAAACCGTCGGCGCAATTACATTTACGCGAATATTCTTCGGGCCCCATTCCGCCGCAAGTGTTTTGGCCAGCAAATCAATCGCTGCTTTTGACGGACAATAAGCCGAGTAGCCCGCGGGATGGCCGAGCCTGCCGCGGGTAGAAGAAACAAGCACAACGCTGCCGCCCGTTCCCTGTTTGATCAGCTGACGCCCTGCGGCTTGGCACAGGAGCCACGTCCCACGGACATTTGCATCCATCACCGCATCAAAACGCTCGACAGGCATATCCGTAATCGGCGCCACCACATTCATTCCCGAGGCCGAGAGGACGAGATCGAGTTTGCCGTGTGCTGCCACGGCAGCAGTCACCATGGCTTCGGCGTCGGCGGCACTCACTGGTCTGCGCGCCACGGCCACAACTTCCGCGCCGGCTTTCTTCAGCTCGTCTTCGAGTTTTGCCAATTCCGCGGCATTTCCGCCCGCGAGCGTGAGTTGCGCTCCCGCCGATGCAAGAGCCCGCGCCGCCGCGCTCCCCAGTGCGCCCGTTGCGCCTGTGATCACCACGGATTGCCCTTCAAGTTGAAACAGAGATGGTGCGGTGTTCATCTGTGCACTCCTGCCAACTTTAGCTGCCCAAATTCACGCCGGAGAACTGCGAGACAATTTCAGCGCAGTGCTTTCGCAAAATCGCCGCGAGCTTATTTTCGCGGCCGTAGAAGCGTCCCGCGGGGAGCGGAATTGAAATCGCCAGGAAGTCTCCTGTCCCCAATTGAAGGCACGCGCCCACGGCACAAATGCCGACCGTATGTTCCTCGCGATCCACAGCAATGCCCGAGCGCCGCACCTGGTCCAACTCTTTCTCCAATATTGCTCGATTGGTGCATGTGGAAGGAGCCAGGCGTTCGAGGCGCCTTGGCAACAGCGAACGCACCGCATCGGGTGGCATGGCGGCAAGGACTGCCTTCCCGTTCGCGGTGCAGTGCAATGGAAACGAAACTCCGATGGCCGATACCGCACGCAGCCGACGCGGAGCGGTTACCTGATCAACAAAAGACATGGACTGGCCGCACAGTATAGAGAGATCCACAGTTTCATGGACCTGGCGAGACAAGCGGATCAGATACGGATGAAGATCGTGAATCGCCGCCAATTTACATGCTTCGGCCAGCAGCATGATGCTTGGACCCAGGCGATATCCACCGGGACCGTTGCTGGCGACGAGCCCCTCTCTTTCCAGCGCAACAATGATTCTGTGCGTTGTGGAGCGGGCCAGCCCAACGGCAGATGCGACATCAGACAAGCTCATACCTTTGGCGTCTCCCAGGACGCGCATCGCTTCCGCCGCGCGGGCAATCACTTGAATTCCCCTTGGCGCCGTCCTGGCGGCGCGCATATTTCTAAACCGTCGAGTGTTTGACACGCGGGATGAGTTAGTTGTAATTTGTCCGCTCCATAATGCGGAACAGAATGTACCCCAATGAGGGACATTTTTCTACCCCGTGATTAGCGAGAATCCAAGGAGAAGCGATGCCAGCCCAAGTTGATCCGTTAACGGGTCTGAAGTTTTATGACTTGAGCCATCCATGGGGATTGCAGAGCCCCAATTGGCCCTATTTCGAAGATGTGAAGATCGAACGCGTACACTACCACGCTAAATCGCGCGTGCTCTCCCAGCGTGTCACCACGGTGATGCACTCAGGGACGCATGTGGACGCTCCGGCTCACGTGGTGGAGGGCGCGCCGTTTCTGCACGAGGTTCCCCTGTTCACGTTTTTCGGTCGAGGAGTCGTCGTCTCGATTCCCAAGAAAAAGTGGGAGGTCGTTACGGCCGAGGATCTGGAAAAAGCGACCCCGCGCATCGAACCGGGAGACATCGCCATCGTCAACACAGGCTGGCACAAGCACTATGGTGACAATGTGAATTACTACGCGTACTCACCCGGATTTTACAAAGAGGCTGGCGACTGGTTCGTAAAACGCGGTGTCAAAGCCATCGGGACCGATACGCAAGCGCTGGATCATCCGCTGGGGACTGCAATCGCTCCGCACGGGCCCGGCGCTCCCAACGGCTTGCTGCCCTGGGCCATCGCGGAATACGAAGCTGAGAAAGGTCGCAAAGTCCTGGACGATTTTCCGCTTTGGGAGCCGTGCCACCGCGCCGTCCTTTCCCACAACATCGTGGGATTTGAAAATATTGGCGGCGACATCGACGAGGTAACCGGAAAACGCGTGACCATCGCTGCGTTTCCATGGCGCTGGGTCGGGGGCGACGGCTGTATCGTCCGTCTCGTTGCTATTATTGACCCCAAGGGAACATTTCGCGTCGAACAGGGAGGAAACCGGTAATGCATGTCACTCGATTCAACGCCGCGAAATCCTACAATCCGCCAAAGCATTCTGGATGTGTTTCCTACCGGCTCCAGGGAATGGACGCCTCTTCGGTCCGGGATTTTTGGGTCGGCATGTCGCACTTCCTGCCTGGCGGCGGCGCGGAACTCGACGCTACCCCCGTTGAGAAAGTCTATGTAGTTTTGTCCGGGGAAATCACCGTCGAGGCTGGTGGTCAACGCTTAACGCTAAAACCTTTCGACTCCTGTGTAATCGGCAAGAACGAAGAACGCAGTATCGTCAACGAGTCTAGTCTGCCGGCCACGATTCTCGTTGCGATCTCAACTCCCAAGCCATCCGCATGAATCCGGTCGTCATCACTGCCGCGTTGACTGGTCCCATCGCAAGCAAGACCGACCATCCGGGACTCCCGACGACGCCCGAGGAAATTGCGGCCGCGGCAACCTCTGCTTACCATGCTGGTGCTTCCGTCGCTCACGTTCACCTGCGCGACGGTCAAGGAAAACCAACCGCGGACTTGAAGATTGCGCAGCGCGTCCTAGACATGATCCGGGACCAATCGCCGATTCTGATTCAACTCTCCACCGGAGTTGGCCTCGATGTTCCGTTCAGCGAACGCGAAAGGCTCGTCCAATTGCGGCCCCAGATGGCTACGCTCAATCCGTGTACGATGTCGTTTGGCGTGGGCGAGTTCCGAAACCCACCGCAGGATGTCCGCAGACTCGCCGCGCACATGAAAGAGCTGGGGGTAAAGGCAGAGCTGGAAATTTACGATTCCGGGCACGCCGATTTTTGCGCCGTTTTGCTCAACGAGGGCTTGCTCGTCGAGCCACTGCAATTCTCCGTCGTGATGGGTGTACGAGGAGGAATGGCCGCTACTCCCGAGAACCTGCTGCATACTCTGCGAAAATTGCCGGCCGGCGCGATCTGGCAGGCCATAGCAATCGGGAAGGCGAATCTGGAAATGACGGCGATCGCCGTAGCGATGGGTGGCAACGCACGCACTGGCCTGGAAGATACCCTCTACATTCGCAAGGGCGAACTCGCGCCGGACAATGCAGCGCTGGTGAATAGGCTGGCCGAAGTGTGCAAATCACTCGAGCGTCCTGCGTCAACCGTAAGTCAAACGCAAGCGATTCTTTCACTGCGCCGCGATGCGATCCGCTCCTGACTACTTAATTGGCAATCTCAATATGCTCTCTGCATTCCGATGGCAGAGCTTGGCGCGAAGACCTTCGCCGATCGGGGCGGTGTTGATGAACTCACAGGCCACTGAGGAATCTTCAAACGGATAGTCGATCGAAAACATCACATTGTCTTCCCCCAGCGCGGACACAGCGCAAAGCAGCGGTTCTAGAGAGGACACTCCTGAGGTCGTGACGGCAATATTCGTCCGAAAATATTCGGAGGGCTGTTTATTCAATTCCCGGGACCGATTTGAAATCTTCCAGCGGCTGTCAATTCGCCACAGCTGAAAAGGCAAAGCTTCGCCCATGTGGCCGAGAATCACGCGCGCCTTGGGATAGCGGTCGAAGACTCCGGAGAACACAATGCGCAGAGCGTGGTTGGCCGTTTCCACCCCCCAGCTCCACATGGGTCCCCAAAGTTCCGGGTGCCCGGAGTACATGTAAGGTCTGTCCGGCGGATTGCCCGGATGAAGATAAATCGGTGCGCTCAAAGCGGAAGAGCGTTCCCAGAATGGCGAAAAGCGATCGTCGTCGAGATAGGCCCCGTTCGTGTGCCCGTTGATCATTGCGCCCTGAAAGCCCAGATCGCGCATGCAACGTTCCAGTTCGTCGGCAGCGGCCATTGGATCCTGCATCGGGAGATGTGCGAATCCTCCGTAACGGCCCGGTTGCTTTTGAACTTCGCGCGCCAACGAGTCGTTCGCCTCACGCGCCAGGCGCAAGGCCGTGCCTGCGCTCCGCTCGATCTGCACTCCGGGCCCCGCCAGTGAGAGAACTACAAACTCGACGCCATTCTCGTTCATGACTTCCAATCGCCGCTCTCCAAAATCTGATAGAGCGGCGAGCGCTCTTTCGTAGAGCTCCCGGTTGATGTTGGCAGCTGTCTCTCTCCAATATTCCACCAGGCCGGGAAGCATAAAGTGTTCTTCGAGGGCGATCTTCTTCACGATTGCACCTACTCTGGACAAGCGTAGTGACCCAAATAATCAGCACCGTATCATATTCATGCGTGACACGGTCTCATGCCCCGTCGGAATATAAGTGCTTCCTGAAGAAATTCTCAATACTTTGAAATGTAGCCGGTGGTTTGTCGGCGATTTTTTCAATTCCGGGCATTCGATGCCGGACTGTCACTCGTTTGGGCGCCCCTTGGTCGAAATTGTTCCGATTGAGAAACCCGTGCCCGAGACCTTCGATGAGGCATAAAGTCACATCATTCCCATGAGCGGCCAGAGCTTCGTAAAGCAATTCGCTTTGATGGGCCGGCACGGCGGTATCACTCGTTCCGTGAAGGATGTAAAACGGCGCCAAACCAGATCGTACGTAAGTGATCGGATTGGCTTCTCGTACAAGGTGCGGACAAGATTGAATGGGGGCACCCAGAAACAGTGACTCGAGAGAGCCCGGGGAAGCGGAACTTGCGCCGGCCGGGAGTTGAATCGACTCCGGATCGTCGGACGGTTTGCCAGAAGGATCGCGATGTCCGTCCATCTGCAAAAAATCGGTAGGGCCGTAGCCATCAACAACCGCCTGGACTTCGCTCCAATATCCCGGATGCTCGATCTCGCCTTCTTCGAAAGTTCCCGCATTCGAAGTTGCGGCCAATGCAGCAAGATGCCCGCCAGATGACGACCCCCACAGCCCAAGGCGGCTTGCGTCGAAGCCATAGAGGCTGGCCACTGAGCGCAACCAGCGGACTGCGGTCTTTACGTCCCGAATTTGAGCGGGGAAAACTGCGTCGGTGCTGAGGCGATAGTCGACGCTTGCCATCGCGAATCCGCGTGCCGCGAAGTGACGCGAAAGATCCGGGCCCAGCATTCGATCACCGAATCTCCACCCTCCCCCGTGCAACCACAAAATTACTCGAGGAGGCTTTTCAGTATTCTGCGGAAGGTAAATATCCGCTAACAATGGCTTTCCGTCCGGCGACGCATAAACCAAATCTTTGACGATTGAGACTGTGAATTGCCGATTGTCAGCCATGGATCGGTTGTTCTTCCCGGTTTCGTCCAGCCGCGATGACTGCTGTCGCACTCGAGCGTTTTATCGCTGCGTCGCGGGGGCCGGTCTCGGGTCGCCCACGAGCTTCAGGTCCAGCTCGCCCAGACGCTGCATTACACGGTCAAACCGGAAGGGCCTTGGCTCTAGCGGAAAAATGTAGCCGTCGTATGGATCACACATTATTCGGAAAAATGGTTCAAACAATCCTGGCGCCAACACGCCCATGAATCTCGTAAAGGGAGCATCGATGCGGTAGGAATGAACCGTCCCCGCCGGAACATGCAGAAAATCACCGGGAAGGAACGAGATTTCTTTTCCGTCAGCCCACATCGTCATTTTCCCCTCGAAGCAGAAGAAAGTTTCCGTGTGCTTTTCGTGAAAGTGGTCGGGGATACGATCGCCTGGAGGTCCCAGAGTTGTGACGCTGATGAATTGGCCGCTCGTGTTTCCCTGATGGGCGAGAAATGCAAAAAGATCGCTTCCCGCGATCATCCGCTCTCCCTCGCCAGCTTCAATGACATACGCCTCAACTCCTTTGGGAGGCATCGCCACCGGCGAGAGAGTTTGCGCGCTTGAGTATATTGTCTCGCTGACGAATTCCACATCGGAATTGGCCTGCGCCTTTCCGAAAAATGCGGCCGCGATTTCGCTTGATCCCGATTCTGGATGGACGTGCCCTGGGTATGGCTCCCCGAGCAGCGAGTACATTTGCGCAAGGCTGCTCCCCACCGACCAGGAAAGAACCTGGGTGCGATGGCTTTGCATTTGGTAGCCATGAATGACACCCGCCGGTATATTTGCGTAATCATTGCGGGACAGCAGCGCTCTCTTGCCGTCAATCCATAATTCCAATTGACCGTCCAGAACATAGAGCGATTCGTGGGCCGCCTTGTGCCGGTGAAGAGGGAATGTGGCGCCTTTTCCTCCGGACAGAAAAATCACTTCCAGCAGTCCGCCCGTATCTTCATTGCGCGCAACCACGGTGGCAAGTTCACCGCCAAACGTAAGGCGTTGACCTTCGCCCGCGCGTATCAAGTACGAGCGCTTCACACCGGGCAGTTCGTTACCGGTCATAAAGAATCCCAAGGCAGTCTGGCTGCTGATTGCTCCCGCCCGCCTATCGGGCGCGGCGCGGTCTTATTATCGGTTGACGAGTGTACAAAGCCGCTGCCGATGAAGTGAGACTTTTTTAGTTGATCAGCTAGACGTGGAACGTCTAGACTCCAGCCATGGAATTGCGCCACCTGAGATACTTCGCCGCGGTCGCCGAGGAATTGAATTTCACTCGCGCCGCGAACCGGCTTCACACTGCTCAACCGTCGCTGAGCCAGCAGGTTCGTCAGCTCGAAGACGAGATCGGCACATCCCTGTTCGAACGCGATACTCGTAAGGTCCAGCTTACGCCCGCGGGCCGGGCGTTGCTCAAGGAAACCCGCGAGATTTTGCGGCGCACCGACCATCTCGTCGAGATCGCATCCTCGGCCGCCACCGGGAAGGCGAGCGAACTTTCCATTGGCGTGAGTCCCCTCGCTGAAGTAAAAATTGTGCCGAAAATAGTTCCGATCATGCGGGAAAGGTATCCGAGAATTTCCCTGATGTTTCACAGTATTGCGACGGGCGAACAGCTCACGGGCCTGCGGGACTATTCGATTGATATTGCTTTTCTTTGGGGTCCTCTAAACGAACCGGATCTCGCCACCGAGAAAGTTCTTCGAGAGGAAATTGTCGCCGTGTTGCCCGCCCATCATGGGCTTGCAAAGATGCGCCGGGTATCAATCCCGATGCTCAGCGATATGCCCTGCATCGGAGTCTCGCGTAAAGCGCCACCGCCGCTGCGCGACGCTCTTGTTGCTTTGTGCCAGCAGGCTGGGATACGAATGCGCTGGTCGCACGAAGCGGATTCAGTCTCGGGACATTTGAATATGGTCGCGGCCGGTTTGGGATATGCGCTCTTGCCCGAATACGTGAAATCCATCATGCCGCGCGGCGTAGTCGCGAAGACCCTCCATCTCGACCCGCCGCCATGCCTGAATCTCTACTCGGTCTGCCGAAATGGCGACACGCTTCCCGCTCTGAGCGAATTTCGGAATGTCGTTCGGGAATGTTTCGCGAAGAATTGAAGATCGGTTGGTCCCGGCGAATCCCTGCGGCTAGCTCCGCGGAGAGTACGGACCGAAATCGGGCGGCGCTATCGCCGACGCCCCCAGCACCTTCCACTAAGACGCCTCGCATCTAGACCCAAGACAAATGAAGTATTGGCTGAAGGCCTGCCCGTCATCTATAGACCTTGCGGGAAGGTCTATTTAAGGATGGATCGCTGATGAAAATCGACCGGCGTTCGCTCTTGCACTCGGCAGCAGTGGCCGCGGGTGTTGGCGCAGCGTCATGGGCAACGGGATGGCAGGGATTGGGAACATGGGCCGCCGCTCAGACGCTGACGTCAGCTCCCGAGGATGTCTTGAATCCCGTGGAGGTGACTGGCCCAGACGCGGTTCCGATTATTGGCCGGCTGCCGGGGGCGCGCCGCATGTACGTGCTTCCCGATGGTAAGGGCGAATATCACCGCGTCGGTTCATTCGTGATAACGCGCATCGCGCGACCGATCGAAAGCGGAAACACCTACGAGCTGACAACTTTCGCGGGAGCAACCGGCGCTACGATGCCGCGGCACGCGCATCTTGCCAGCCATGCGGCAATCGTCGTGATGACGGGAGATATCGAGTTGGAGCTAGACGGAAAGCGCTGGCGCATGTTGCGCGGCGACTTTGCCAACATACCGCCGGGCACGCCCCATGGTTGGGTGATGCGGTCGGATCGCTCTCGTTTCGCGCTGTTTTCGATGGGCGATCGGGCGGGCGCGGCGTATGTAGCCATGGGAGCACCAGCAGATAGCTCGGCACTTCCGAGTGGTGACCCGAAGCCGATTGCGCCGGATAAATTAGCTGGGGCGGCAATGGCGGGCGATTTCCAGCTCACGCCGCTAATGGAAAATCCTGGCGATGTGGTCAGAATCTCAAACCTGTTGCTGCCTTCGACGGCCAGCGCTTATGTCTTGCTCGACGGCGGCGGCGAACGCTATGGCGGCAACACGTTCTGCGCCAAGGATGCGAATACCAACGGACAGTTCGTTTTCATAATGACCGAAGGCGGTCAGGGCCCGGGCATCGGCGCTCATTTTCACGCGCGCCATACCGAGGATTTCTTTGCCCTCGACGGCGAAACGATGGTCTGGGCGCAGGGCAAAGCCGTCCCGCTGAAGTCCGGAGATTTCGTTCAAGCGCCGCCGCGCAATATGCACGGCTTTAAAATGATGCAGCCCTACAATCGCTTTGTCGGGTTCCTTTCGCCCGGAATCTTCGAAAACTTTTTCACGCACGGCCAGCCGGGCCGCAACGGAATCGGCGGCCACGGCGCAGGCGAAGGCTCAGTTGGCGGCAGTGCCCAGGATCAGCGGCCGCCTGGCGCGCCAGCGCGTGGATTTGTCCCTCCGCCGGGCCCTGGCAGCGATCCCAATGCTATGTTCAGGGCGCTGATGATGAGTGGCGTCGGACCCGACGGATATCCTCTCGACGTGCACGGACCCACCCTGCCTCTTCCGCCGCAGGATCCAATCTGGACGACTGGTCCCCAGTTTCGTGGCGGCCAGCAATCATCACTCCTTCTTCAACACGGAAGATTGCTGTGCGGCGGCGCTTCGGTCTCCCGCGAAATTACTCCTGAACTGCGGCGCGCCCTTGCGTTGAAGCCCAAGGCGGAAGATTTCGTGTAGAGCAGGCTTTCCCATTTCAACAGGGAGAGATCTTTAATGATGATGCTTGATCGCCGAGAGTTTTTGGCTGGCCTGAGCGCCTTTTCGATCGCGCCCAGAGTTTTCGGCGCGGATTCTGCGGAGACTTACCCCGTCAGCCTGCAGAGCGTGACCTATGCATCTCATGGCCGAAAAGATTTGGCGCTGGATCTTTATCTTCCCCAGAGGCTAAATGGGCGCGCTCCCATCATTGTGTTTCTGCACGGTGGCGGCTGGTCAGGCGGCACAACCACCACGGGCCCGGACTTCAAGCGATTTTTCGCGCAAGATGGTTTTGCGATGGCTTCGATCGAGTACCGGCTCACGCCATCTGTCACGTTTCCGAGCAATGCTGAAGACGTAAAAACTGCCGTCCGCTGGATTCGCACGAACGCGGATCGTTACGGTTTGGATCCTCGCAAAATTGGATTGTGGGGCACTTCCGCGGGAGGTCATCTCGCAGCCATTGCCGGCCTCACGCCACCGGGCATGTTCGAGGGCGAAGGGAATCTCGGCCAATCCAGTGAAGTGCAATGCGTCCTGGATGCTTACGGACCCTCATCGTTCAACCTGATGGACGCAGAAACGGAATACGAGAGAGCAACGTTGCAGCCCGTGTCCCCAGCACTGGCAAATGCTCCGCCGATGGTCGCAGGAGTCGTAGCCGGAACCCCCGCGGGCGCTGGCCTTCAGCCGGGACCGCCGCGAGGACCAGTTCCGCACGATCATCCGAATTCGGCAGAATCACGCGTGGTGGGAGCGCCAATCCAAACCGTTCCTGATAAAGTGAAATTTGCCAGCCCTCTGACATATGTCAAAAGAGGCGCTCCACCGTTCCTGCTGATGCACGGCCTCGCCGATGATTCGGTGCCTTACCATCAGAGTATTCTTCTCTACGAAGCGCTAGCCGCTGCCGGCGACGACGTAACCCTGCGTCTGGTGGATGGCCTACCGCATACCTTCTTCAACCGGAGCAATCTCGACGAACTTGCGGGACCGTTCCGCATGGATGTGCGGACGCACCCCGCCGGAGGGCTTGAGAGTCGGAGCGTGGAGCGCGCCGGGGTTTTCGACGTCGCGCGCGCCTATTTCGCGAGGTATTTAACGCCCTGAGTCAGGGAATGAATACCGCCGATCTACTTTCCACCACAATCGGGAAACATAATTTGCGCCGTCTGATATAGGTCGCGACGCCAGTTGGCCATTTCATGCCCGCCGGAACTCAGCACCCAAAAGTTGCGGATTCCATACTTATTGATGACCGACATCACGGCCTGCCCGTTCTTGAGCGCAATGTCCGTTTCGCCTGCCGACATATAGAATGGAACTCGGAACAAATCGTTGGTTTGCGGATCCTTCAACAACTCTTGGTAGTTGTCTTCAAATGCTTTTTGCTGATCCGGGAAATAACCCGAGCTGTAGACGAATAGCTCGCTGAAAGTGTCCAGATGCGGCAGTCCGGTGTTCATGACCACAAAACCGCCCATCGACAATCCCGCTATCGCCCGATCGGCGCGATCCGCCTTCACTCGGTAGTGGTGTTCCACGTAAGGGATGATGTCCTTCAAATATTCCTGGGTACAGGCATCGTCCTTGCCCGGAGCCGAAGGCGTCGCCGAAGCGCACGCGTGGGTGTTGGGCATCACCACAACCATTGGTTTCGCTTTACCCGCTGCAATCAGGTTGTCGAGGATGAAGTTCGCGCTTCCTCCGCGAGCGTCCGTCGAAGTCCAGTTCGTATCGTCGCCTCCTCCGCCGTGGTTCAAATATAGCGTCGGGTAAGTCGCGGTCGCGTTCGTCTGATAGTTCGGAGGCAGATAAACGTGCATGCGCTTTTCTTCGCCTGAATAGTTCTTGTAGGTCGCCACTTCCACTTTACCGTGGGGAACTTCGGCATTCGCAAAGAAGGTCGCGTCCGCGTAGGCGGGCAGCGCTGGCAATATTGGGAGCGGGCAAATTCCCGCCTTGGGCATCGGAGGCATCGCGGGCGGCCCGCCGGGTCCACCGGGCTCGCCAGGGCCCGGAATATGTGGTGATGTTGGGGCCTGCGCTGCTGAAGGCGCTCGTTGCGCTAGCCAAATAAACACACTCCAGCCAACCATCAACAGAAGGAAACTGAGTTTAATCAGCCGCAACCTTGTCGGTGCAAATCGCCCGTTTTTCACGCGCCTCACCTTATCCCTGTCGAAGGGAAAACAACATTTTCCCGAGGACATATTATTCGGAGCTGGTATTGCTGCCAATACTTTGTTTGTCTCCGTTTGAGATGCGGCAGGTCTAACCTTCCGACGCGCGAAACGAAGGCAGGCAAGGGGCCCCGTACGGAGCGCTCTTCGAGGAGTTCCATGAATGCGCGCCACACAGGAGGCTTGTCATTTGATCTGCTGCGCGAGGCGCGCTGATTGATCTCAGGCGACGTGGTGATATACCGGCAGGCGTCCCGCAGTAAGACCCGCCACATCTAGACCCGAGACAAATGAAGTATTGGCCCAAGTTTCTGGCATCCACTATAGAGAAGACCAAATTCTTAGTACGGTCGGAACAGCTCGGCAGTTGCGCGCAGGTTCAGCTTTCAGCGGGGTTTATGGTGGCGAGCCTCCATGGTCAAATGGGATGCGCGCTTCGACGGCTGAATAATATTGGGGACGGGAGCGAGGTAATGCGAAAGAAATCTAGATTGATTCATGTGGCGTGGTTTGCGTTATTGATTGCAGTCCCGGTTGCATGGACGGCGGATGCAATCGATCCGATCGTTTCCGTAACTGGAGGGGAAGTGCAGGGTAAATTGTGGACGGATGGCACCGGGGCTGCTTTCAAGGGAGTACCGTTCGCCGAGCCTCCGGTTGGCAATTTGCGATGGCGCGAACCAATGCCGGTTAAGGATTGGAAGGGAGTTCGAGCGGCGGACGCGTATCCTCCGGCCTGCGCTCAAGCGAATGCGGGTTGGAACGCCCCGGATGCCAAGACCAGCAAGGAAGACTGCCTCTATCTCAATGTATGGGCGCCGACATGGCCTCCTAAGTCGCGTCATCCGGTGATGGTCTGGATTCACGGAGGTGGTAATTCCGCGGGCAGCGGCTCTGGCCCACTCTTTGATGGTGAATCGCTGGCGCGTCACGGCGTCGTGGTCGTAACTATCCAGTACCGGCTGGGGATGTTTGGATTCTTGGCTCTCCCAGGGCTTACCAGGGAATCTCCGCATCATAGCTCCGGCAACTACGCGATTCTGGACCAGATTGAGGCGCTGAAATGGGTGCGAGCAAATATTGCAAACTTTGGCGGCGACCCGGGTCAGGTCACTGTGTTTGGCCAATCGGCCGGGGCTCACGATACTGGGATTTTGTTAACCTCACCGCTCGCTAAGGGGCTGATCAAGCGCGCAATCGAAGAGAGCGGAACGGTTGTGATCAACGGGATGATGGCACCGGTTCTCTCTGTCGCTGAACAGAATGGGGAAAAACTTGTCGCAAGCCTCAAACCGCCTGAATCCAGCGTCGTTGAATATCTGCGCAGCCTCCCGGCCGAGGACGTTCTAAAGGCTGCGCCGCCTTACGGCTCGGGCGGCTTGGATACCAACGTGGACGGCTACGTGATTCCTAGCGCCCCGGGCGAGATATTCGCTTCGCATAAGGAACTTCCGGTGCCTCTGCTCATCGGCAACAATGCTCGCGAATTTACGCAGCCCGGAAGTCCTGATGATCTCAAAAAAGCGATCGTGAGCTTCTACGGACCCGTTGCGCCCGAGGCATTGAAACTCTACGGCCTGTCGGGAGACACGCCACCTTCAGCTTACCCTCCTTATGGCGATGTGAACTCGCAGTTCGCCACGGACACGGCTTTTCGCTGTTCAACCGTGGGAATCGCAACGTCTCACAGCTCCGTTGCACCAACCTTTGAATACGAATACTCCCATGCCCTTCCGGGGCGCGAAGCTGCCGGCGCGACCCATTCGGCGGAACTGGGATACGTCTTCGGAACGTTTGTAATGGGCAAGCCCGGGCCAGTTGACCTGAAGATCTCCGCGGCCTTGCAGCGCTATTGGACGAATTTCGCCAAGTCCGGCGATCCGAACGGCGAGACTCTGGCAGCGTGGCCGCGACACGATTCTCTCTCGCAGGCGTATCTGGAATTTACCGACGACGGCCCAGTGGCTAAAACCCACCTTCGAAACGCCATCTGCCGCCTATATGAAGCAGCTTTACCGAAACGCGCTGACTAGTCGATTGAAGTCGCAGATCCTCGGATTGCCGATTATCCGCAAAGTCCGCAAGAGTATGAAGGAAGTTTAACTTGCAGTTCCAAGTTAAAGCACGATTGGAACAGGGGTTGGAGTGGCGCGCCCGGAGGGATTCGAACCCCCGACCCTCTGCTTAGAAGTCGCTTGAACACTTTAATCAGAACTTGCCGGAGCGAGCGCTAAGCAGAGGAAAGTCAGGAAGTTGTGACGAACGGTGACAAGCTACTTACTCCTTCTTCATCACGTTTGAGCACGTCTTTAGCTGCGTTTTGCCACCATTACTATTACGTTTTTATGGCGGCAGCCGATTTTGTAGATCGCCGATGCCTCGGTATGAACTTTCGGGGAAAACACCTGCTTTGCAAGCTCGACTACGCCGTCCCATCGCTCCATTCCTTCCGTCGCGCTTTCGGTATTCTCAACAATTTCGCGGAATCTGATTCTCGCTCGAAGTGACCTCCGAGGCCACAAAAACATAGGGTTTTGGAACAGCTGGACTCGCGGCCTTGCACTCATACGCGCCGGCCCCGTGCATTCCGATTGTCGCAACGCGGAGCATCAGGTCGCTCAAATCATGATCCCGGCTCACTAGCTGGGGAGGATGCACTAGACGAACTCTTCGCGGTTTATTCATCGCCGTCGGAGGCCTTGAACCGCGCGCTCGATGGCATCGGTACGAGTCCTAGCGGTCTCGACCGCGGAGGCTCCTTCGGACTTGGCCGCACGTGCGCGGTCCAGGGCCCGTTCTTATGTTCCTGGAGACAATCACCATAGGGGTTCGTGCCTAATTCGATGAGAATGGACAATCGTAGAAACTTCGTCGTGGGCCAAGCGTGTCTGAATGAGGTTTTTGGTGTGGACAGGTATTCGGGCCTGATCGGACGCAAACTGGGCTGAATTTGTGAAGCGAGATCACCGTTCCTTGTAACAAACAGATACATCCGTTCGCAACTCATCGACATCCATCATTTTACTATCTCAAAACCACGTCCGCAGCACGGCCGTCTGCGGAGCTAAATTGAAATTCGCCCTTGATTTCAACTTCTGTAGGATTAATCACTGCAATTCCCGTGGCGATGCCTGCACCGTCCAAGATGGCTGGGAATTCCGCTATGTGAGAGCCCTTCAG
>Ga0302324_100003451_pt1 | contig 35644 bp, 33 predicted proteins | sample Palsa_T0_1_FD_201949 | JGI IMG/M metagenome (GOLD analysis project Ga0302324, IMG submission 201949) | Peat permafrost microbial communities from Stordalen Mire near Abisko, Sweden - Palsa_T0_1 | ecosystem: Environmental > Terrestrial > Soil > Palsa > Peat permafrost | place: Sweden: Abisko...
CCGTCGGTGGCCTGGTCGTAGCCGCCGGCCTGTATGCAGAATCGATCCGCGTCCCCGACCAGCCCTGATCTCATGAGCGCGCTCAGCAACGCAACGCGCCATCGATCGGACGGGGCGCAGGCTCCCTGCCTGCGCCCCGTCCGTGGCACCCACCCGGGAACGCGCCCCCAGGTTGAAGTTGTCGTCCCCGTCTATAACGAAGATTCCGTGCTGGAACTTTCGGTAATCCAGTTGCATGGTTTTCTGCATGACAATCTGCCGTTCTCCTGGCAAATCGTGATCGCGGACAATGCGAGCACCGATCGGACGCTCGAGATCGCCCGCCGGCTCGCCCATGAGCTCGACCACGTCGCCGTCCTGCACCTGTCCGAGCGGGGTCGGGGTCGAGCCCTGCGCGCGGCCTGGAGCGCCAGCGAAGCCGACGTTCTCTGCTACACGGACGTCGATCTCTCGACCGATCTGCGCGCCCTCCTTCCCCTCCTCGCTCCCCTCATCTCCGGGCACAGCGACGTGGCCATCGGCACGCGCCTCGCTCGCGGCGCGCAGGTTACCCGCGGCCCCAAGCGAGAGCTGATCTCGCGCGCCTACAACCTCATCCTCCGCGCCGCCCTCGGCGCCCGCTTCAGCGACGCTCAGTGCGGCTTCAAGGCGATCCGCGCCGACGTCGCACGCCAGCTCGTTCCGCGCGTGCGCGATGAGGAGTGGTTCTTCGACACCGAACTGCTCGTGCTCGCCCAGCGCGAGCGGCTGCGGATCCACGAGGTCCCGGTCGACTGGGTCGAGGACTCCGACTCGCGCGTGGCCATCGTCTCCACCGCCGCCGCCGATCTCCGAGGGGTCGGGCGCCTGATGTGCACGAGCCGGGTGGCCCGCTTCGCCGCGATCGGGGTCGCGTCGACGGTGGCCTACGCGGTGCTCTATCTATTGCTGCTCGGACCCTTTCCCGCCGGCGCGGCCAACGTGATCGCGCTGGCCCTCACCGCCGTGGCGAACACGGCGGCCAACCGGCGCATCACCTTCGGGCGACGAGGCCGGGCCGGGGTGTGGCGCGATCAGATCCAGGGGGCCTTCGTCTTCCTCACCACGGTGGCCATCACCAGCGGCGCCCTGCTCATCCTCGACGGCGTCGACCGCCGTCCCGCGCGCGCGCCCGAGGTTGCCGTCCTCGTGGTCTCGAGTACGCTCGCCACCGTCGTTCGCTACCTCGGTCTGCGTTACTGGGTGTTTGCTCCGCATAAGCCCGCGGTCACCGATCAGCCGCTTTCTTAGGTTGCTCTGAGCTTCCTCGCCGAACCTGGACATGACGCGGGACGTCTCGCCATGACCACCGACTCGTATTCAGCCCCCTGGCCACGCCGCCTCCGCGCGGGCGCCCGGCGACCCACGCGCCTGTTCTCCCGCACCGCCCAGCGCGTCATCGCCCGTCCCGAGCTCATCGGAGTCCTCGCCGTCGCCGGCGTCCTCAACCTGTGGGGGCTCGCCATCAACGGCTGGGCGAACACCTACTACGCCGCCGCCGTGCGCTCGATGAGCACGAGCTGGCACGACTTCCTCTTCGCCTCGATGGATAAGGCCGGCCTCATGACGGTGGACAAGCCGCCGCTGGCGCTGTGGATCGAGGCCCTGTCGGCGCGGATCTTCGGCTTCCATCCCCTGAGCGTGCTCATCCCCGAGGCGCTCATGGGGGTGCTCGCCGTCGGCCTGCTCTACGACCTCGTCCGCCGCCGCTTCGGCCGCATCGCCGGCTTCGTCGCGGCACTGGCGCTGGCGACGACGCCGACCACGGTGGCGATCTCGCGACATAACAACCCCGACGCCCTGCTCGTCCTCCTCTGCGTCGCCGCGATCTGGTTCTTCGTGCGTGCGCTCGAGGATGGCCGCACGCGCTGGCTCGTCCTCTGCGGCCTGTGCGTCGGGCTCGGCTTCGAGGCGAAGATGCTGGTCGCGCTCGCCGTCGTGCCCGGCATCGCCCTGGCCTGGTTCTGGGTCGCGCCGCGCGGCCGCATCGCCGCCGTGCGCCAGCTGCTGATCGGCGGCGCTGCGATGCTGGTCGTCGGCCTCGCCTGGCCGCTGCTCGTGATGCTGACGCCGGCGGCCGATCGACCGTGGATCTCGGGCACGGCCGACAACAGCATCTGGTCGCTGATCTTCGGCTATAACGGCGTCGGCCGCCTGGCCGGGCAAGCGGGCGGGCCGGGGGCGATCGGCGGCGGCGCCATGTTCGGCGGGTCGACGAGCCCGTTCCGGCTGCTGGGATCGGCGCTCGGGGATCAGGCTGGGTGGCTGCTGGGCTTCGCGCTTGTGGCCGGAGTGGCGCTGCTGCTGAGCTCGCGACTTCGCCGACGCGACGCCAACACCGGCTGGCTGATCGCGGTCGGCGGGGCGTTCGCGACGACGGCCGTCGTGTTCAGCTTCGCGAGTGGGATCTTCCATCCCTACTACGTCTCTCTCCTCGCCCCCTTCACCGCGGCGCTGATCGGTGCCGGGGTGGGGTTGATCCTCGCCGACGGGCGCCGCGCGCGCGTGATCGCGCCACTGGCGATCGCCGCCGGCGCGGTCACCGAGGCGATCGTCCTGCACGAATGGAGCGGTCAGCTCTCATGGGCGCTTCCGGTCGTCATCGCCGTCGGCGGCGCAAGTGCCGTGGTGCTGGCGGTCGGCGTGGGCGGGCGCGTGCGCGTGGCCGTGCTCGGCGTAGCCCTCGCCGCTCTCTTCGCCGCGCCCGCGACGTGGGCGGCCGAAACCATCGGTCACGCCACCAACGGGACGTTCCCCACCGGCGGCCCGGCCGCCGCGCTCGATGCCGGCGGACCGGGCGGGTTCGGAGGCTTCGGGGGCCGAGGCGGGTTCGGGGGGTTGGGCGGCCGAGGCGGGTTCGGGGGCCGAGGCGGCTTCCCCAGTGGACATTCGTTCGGTCGTGGCTTTCTCGGTGGCGGCGGGACATTCGGGCCGCCTGGTGGGGCGCCAGGCGCCTCGGGCCGGGGCGGTGGCTTCGCCGCCCCGCGGGCCGGTGGCGGCAGCTTCGGCGGTGCCGGCGCCCCCCGGGCCGGCGGCACTGCCGGCGCGCAGGCCCTCGGCGGCCCGCAGGCGGGGGGCGGCTTCGGCGGCGGCTTCGGCGGCGCCTTCGGGGGCGACACCGCCTCGCTCCAGAGCGCGATCGCCTATGCCAAGGCCCATGGTGGCGGCACCATCGCCGTCGAGAGCCAGAGCACGGCCGCGGCGGCGATCCTCTCCTCGGATGCCGATGTGGCAGGAATCGGCGGCTTTTCCGGTCGCGAGAGCTCGGTGAGCGCGAGCTGGGTGGCGATGGAGGTCGCCTCCGGCCGCCTGCGTTGGGTGCTCGCCGATGGCGGCGGTGGCTTCGGTGCCCCCGGCGACACGCGGGCGGGAAGCCAGGCCGCAATCGAGATCGTCGAGAAGGCCTGTCGCGCCGACACGATCACCGGGACGAGCGGCTCGCGCGTGACCTTGTACGACTGCAAGGGCCGGGCGTCGGCGATTCGCCAGGCCGCCAAGGCCGCCACCCCTGCGACGCGCGCCAAGGCCGCGACGATCTGACGCTCATCTGACCGGTTTGGCGTTACCGTGCCGATAACGCTGGTCATGCGCGTGTCCAAATCCCTCATGCTCAGGTGCTTGCTGCTCGCCGGTGCGGTTGTGCTGCTCGGCGCCCCCGCCGCCGTGGCCGACGCGAGCACGAGCACGAGCACGAACTGGTCGGGGTATGTGGCCCACGGGGTGCGCTTCCGTCGCGTGACGTCGCTATGGACCCAGCCCACTCTGACGTGCACACCGGGTGACCGGTCCTACTCGGCCGTGTGGGTCGGGCTCGGCGGCTACAACCTGACCTCGAAGGCGCTCGAGCAGATCGGCACCGAGGCCGACTGCAACACGAAGGGGAGGGAGATCTCGACGGCGTGGTTCGAGCTCGTTCCCGCTCCTTCGAGGAGCCTGAGGATGATCGTCCACCCGGGCGACTTGATGGCCGGACGCGTGACGGTGGTCGGCAACCAGGTCACGCTTGTTCTCAGCGACCGCACCCGGCACAGGACGTTTACCAAGAGCGTTACCGACTCCACCCTCGACGTGACTTCGGCCGACTGGATCGTCGAGGCGCCCTCCGAGTGCGGTGGCGACGGCTCCCAGTGCCAGCCGCTGACCCTCGCCGACTTCGGTTCCGAGACGTTCGCACGGGCGCGGGCCGAGACCGCGTTGGGGAAGAACGGACCGATCTCGAGCAGGCGCTGGCGGACGGCGGTGATCACCCTGTCCCCACCCCGGAGCGGGCGCCGGTTCAGCGGCAACGAAGGCGCCGGCGAGGGAGAGTCCTCCCCGTCACCGCTGAAGCACGCCGGCACCTCGTTCAAGCTCACGTACTCCCCGATCGCCGCGCCGGTCGCCCCCGTGCCGCAGCCGTTGTATGCGGGCGACGCCCGCACCCTCCAGCAATATCTAGGCGAGCCGCGAGCCACTCCGTGACGGCGGCGGTGACCGCCACCGTGCTCCGCAACGCGTGATCGCCGGGGACGGCGATGACCGTCCGGTCCTGACCGCTCGGCGGCATCCCGAAGGGGTCCTTCTCGCCCTGCACCACCAGGGTCGGGACGGCTACCGCGTCGAGCTCGCCCAGCCGGCTCTTGGTCGGGTCATCGCCCCGGCCGGGAGGGTGGACGGGGAAGGCCAAGCACACCACCGCGACCGCCCCGACGTCCGACGCCGTGCGGCAGGCCACGCGAGCGCCGGAGGAGCGCCCGCCGGCGATGACCGGGAGCCCGCGCAAGGCGTCCTCGCGCAGCTCGGCGAGGACCGCCGTCCACGACGCGTCGAGCTGGCGTGCGGGAGCGGGCGAGCGGCGACCCGCCACCCGGTAGGGCTGCTCCACCAGGGCAACGGCGATATCGAGCGCCACCGCCGCTTCGGCGGCCGCGACGAGGTCGGGGGCGGTGACGCCGCCCCCGGCGCCGTGCCCGAGCACGAGCGCCGCGACCGGGCGGTCGACGGGATGCAAATGCACCCGAGCGGGGCCATAGGGCGTGTCGAGCTCGAAGCTCAGAGTCCCGCGGGGTGACGCACGACGAAGCCGGCGAACTCGCCGCCGCCCTGCGCCCAGCGGGTCCCGTCCTCGGCCAGCGCCACGGTGTCGAAGCGCCACCCGGCCACCTCCATCCACACGTGGCCGTCGCTGGCGTAGACGGTGATCCAGCGGCCGGGACCGGGCTCGCCCCAGCTCTCGAAATCGCCCGAGACCATCGGCGCGCTCACGAGGCCGGCGGCGGCGAGGGCGTAACTCACCGATCCCGAGCAGTCGTATCCGTCGGCCTGGAAGGAGGCGTGGCCGCCGCCCCAGATGTAGGGCAGCGTGGCGATCGCGTTGCCGGCGGCGATCACCTCGCGTACGGCCGCGGGGGCGCCGGGGGGCGGCTGCACCATGCCGCCGGTATCGACGGCGATACCGCCGATGCCGGCGTTGCCCGTCGCCGCCGCGGCGGCGGCCTGCTGCGCCGCCTTGGTCTCGAGCGCGTCCAGGTGGGCGTTGAGCGAGCCCAGCCGCGCGGCGTTGCTCGCGCGATCTCCGAGTGCCCTGATGCGCTCGCCCAGCAGGGCGTCCTGGAGGGCGGCGACCTGGTTTCGCTGCGCGAGGACGACCGCGGTGAGGCGCTGGTCGCGGAGCTCGAGCTTCCCGAGCGCATCGGCCTGGCGGGATACTTCAGCGCGGGCGATGCGGGTGCTGTCGACGATCCGCGCGTCCTGGTCGCCGATCGTCCTCAGGAACTGGAGCTGCTCGAGGAGATCGGGAAAGCCGTGCGACTGCAGGACGACGGTGACGAGGTTGGGCGCGTTGCCCTCGTAGTTGGCGACGAGGTTCGAAGCCAGCGCCTTGGCAGCGCGCTCGAGCAGGTTCTCGAGATCGAGGAGGTGGGTACGGGCCGCCAGGAGCTGCGTCTGGACGGTTCCCAGCTGCGCCTCGCGCCGGGCGAGATCGGACTGGAGCGCGTTCAGGCGCCCCTGGGCGGCCCGGAGCCCGCCCGTGGTCTGCTCGATCTTCGTCGAATCGGCAGAGATCGCCGACTGCAGGGACGACTTCGCCGACTGCGCGGCCTCGATCTGATCCTGGAGGCTGGCGGCCCCGCTCGGGGCCGATCCGCTCGCGAGGATGGCGACGGTGGCCGCCACCGCCCCGGCCGCACCGGCGGTGCGGAGGATCCAGGGATGGCGATGGCGGAAGCGCATGGGGGGACTGACACGGCCGACCAAGATCGCACGCGTAGGGGCGCGCGGACGACCCGTCCCGCAGGTCGTCCCGTTGCGATCTAAAGCCAGCCTCCGGCGGCGTTGGAGAAGCTCGCGGGCACCCTAACAAGCCGCGTCGCCTTCAGGGCCACTGACCCCGCGCATGCAATAAATCCTGCAAACGAAGGAGTTCCGGATTGGCATGCATGCGCCGCTGGACGACTACGCTGCGAGACCCGAACACAAGCGAGGACCCATGACGAAGGACCAATGGACCGAGGTCGACCACTACATCGAGCCGCTGCTCCTCCCCGAGGACGCGGTCCTCGAGGCGGCGCTGCGCGCGAGCGCGGACGCGGGCCTGCCCGCGATCGGCGTCTCACCGCCCCAGGGGAAGATGCTCGAGCTGCTCGCGCGCGTGCGGGGCGCGCGCCGGATCCTCGAGCTCGGGACGCTCGGCGGCTACAGCACGATCTGGCTCGCCCGCGCCCTGCCCGACGACGGTCGCCTCGTCACCCTCGAGCTCAACCCCGCCTACGCCGAGGTGGCCCGGGCGAACATCGCCCGCGCCGGACTCGAGCACCTCGTCGAGCAGCGCGTCGGGCCGGCGATCGAGACGCTGCCCCAGCTCGTGGCCGAGGGCGCCGGACCGTTCGACTTCATCTTCATCGACGCCGACAAGGCCAGCTATCCCGACTACCTGCCATGGACGCTCGAGCTCTCGGCGCCGGGGACGGTGATCGTCGCCGACAACCTCGTCCGGGGGGGCGCCGTGCTCGAACCCGCCGGCAATGACCCGAGCTCGCAGGGGAGCCGGCGCTTCACCGAGATGCTCGGAGCCGAGCCCGGCGTCAGCGCGACGCTGATCCAGACCGTGGGGAGCAAGGGGTGGGACGGGTTCGCCCTGGCCGTGGTAAGGGCATAGTTATGTGACTTTTCTCAGCGTGCGCTTTAGGATGTCGAAGCACGTGACCGCTGCCATCGCCGTCGACGCCTAGCTGCCGAGAGCGCGGTGTTCGGTCGGCGCAAGCACAGGCGTGCCGCCCCTAAGACTCTCGGCGCGCCCTTCGGACCGCCGCTGATCTCACTGTCGTCCCGACGGCGGCGTAGGAGCACCGGGAGGCTGGCCTGGACCTCGGGTCTGACAGTGGCGTTGCTTCTGGGCGGACTCGCGGTCGACGTCGCCGCGCACCGGCGCAGCCACGCGAAGAGCGAAGCGCACCGCAGCATCTCCGCACGCCGCCGCGCGCGTCCCGGCGCGTCGCTCGGCAGCAGCGCTCGGCGAAGCGTCCCCCCGCCGATCGAGACGCGCGTGCGCGCGAGCGATCCTTTCACGACGCCGGCGGCCCGCGCCGCCCTGCGCACGCGCGACGGCACGATCACCGCCGCGGTGGAGGACACCAGAACCGACCAGACCTGGCTCTATCACCCCGGCGCACGGGTGCAGACCGCCAGCATCATGAAGGTCGACATCCTCGAGACTCTCCTGCACCGGGCCGAGATCGCCCACGTTCCGCTCAATGACGACGAGACGGACCTCGCTCAGGGAATGGTGGAGAACAGCAACGACGACGATGCTCAGGATCTGTGGGACCTCATCGGCGGTAGCAGCGCGGTCGCGGCGTACAACCGAGAGGCCCGCCTGACTCAGACGGTCCCGAACCCAGAGGGCTATTGGGGGGAGAGCACCACATCGGCCGCCGACCAGATCATGGTGCTGCGCCAGCTCGTCCTGGCCCACGGCCTGCTCGACCGGGCATCTCAGGATTACGAGCTCGGCCTGATGGAGAACGTCGAGGCTGACCAGGAGTGGGGCGTCAGCGGCGGCGTGGCGAGCGGCGTGAACATCGCGCTCAAGAACGGGTGGGTGCCACTCACGAGTCCCAGCAACTGGGAGGTCAACAGCATCGGCAGGGTGAAGGGAGACGGACGCATGTATCTGATCGCGATCCTCACTGCTCATGACCCAAGCGAGGGCTACGGGATCGACACGATCGAGGGCTTGTCCAAGCTCGTCTGGGAGCAACTGGCCGAGAGCCGGAGCATGAGAAGCTAGGACATACCGCTGGAGAACGCGCTCAGCTCGCCGCCGGGAGCTTGCGCGCCCGGCGCTCCATGCCCTTCCAGGCGTCGCCCTGAGAGGCGACCCGATCGGCGGCGTCGCGCACGGTCCAACGGTCGGGCTTGAGCTTCGAGTCCGAGAGCTCATCCCACTCGATCGGCATCGCCACCGGGGCGCGGGGCCTTGCGCGCACCCCGTACGGGGCGACGGCGTGCTGGGCGTAGTTGATGCGATTGACGTCGAGGTAGATCCGCGGGCCGCGGTCGGCCCGGCGCCAGGCGAGCGTGAGGCGCTTGGTGTCGGCGGCCACCATCGCCTCGGCGAGCGCGCGCGCATAGCCGTGGACCTCGCTGAAGGAGGGCCCGCGGCGGAGCGGGCAGACGACGTGCACTCCGCGTGAGCCGGTAACCATTGCGTAAGGGGCGAGTCCGGCGTCGCGGAGCCTGTCCCCCGCATCACGGGCGGCGGCGCGCACGGCGGCGAAGCCGATCCCCGGAGAAGGATCGAAGTCGAGGATCAGGCGGTCGGGCTTGCGCGGCTCGTCGGCCCGCGAGAGCCATGTGTGCGGGGTGACGGCGTTCTGGCCGGCGAGATAGACGAGGGTGGCGGCATCCTGGGCGAGCACTTGCGTCAGCGTCCCCCCCTGCTTGGGCACCTTCGCGGTGACGATCCAGTCCGGGAAGTAGCTGGGGACCTCCTTCATGAAGAAGCCGTGACGCTCGATTCCCTGGGGGAAGACCTGGAGCGCGAGGGGACGGCCGCGCACGTGGGGGAGCATCGACGGCGCGATCGCCCGGTAGTGGCGGACGAGGTCGAGCTTGGTGATGTCCGGGTCGCTGAAGAGCACTTTCTCGGGGTGGGTGATCTCGATCTTGCGACGGCCGATCTTGATGGTCTCGGTCATCCTTCGCGCACCACCTCTCGGGCGGACTTGTCCTCGCGCAGGCCGAGGAAGCGAGGGTGGCGCAGGCGCCCGGCCCGGGTCCACTCGCTGAAGCCGACCTGCGCGACGAGCTCGGGCTCCGCCCAGGTGACGCCGCGCTCGCGGATCTCCGATGCACCGGCGAAGGGCGGGGTCTCGCGCCGGCGCTCGCGCAGCCGCGTACCGAGATCGCGCAGCGTCGCCTCGTCGAAGCCGGTGCCCACTTTCCCCGCGTACCTGAGCTTTCCATTCTCGTAATAGCCGAGGAGAAGAGCCCCGAACCAGGTGCGCGAGCCCTGGGGCGCGGTGTAGCCGCCGATGATGAGCTCCTGGCCCTGTTCGCACTTTAACTTCAGCCAGTCGCGCGAGCGCTTCGCCGTGTAGGGACTGTCGGCCCGCTTGGCGATCAGCCCTTCCCATCCCTTGCGACATGCCTCCTCGAACAGGGCCGTGCCGTGCTCGTTGCGATGGGGTGTGAGGCGCACGCCGTCCCTGTAGGTGAGCGCCGAGCGCAGCAGCCGCTTGCGCGCACGGAGCGGGAGTGGGCGGACGTCGTAGCCGTCGAGCCAGACCACATCGAAAACGTAGTAGAAGACGGCGACGGGGTGCTGCCCGCGCTGGGCGAGCCGCGCGAAGCTCGTCCGTGCCCCTTCGAAGGCGACGATCTCGCCGTCGACGGCGAAGCGCTCGCAGGGCTCGGCGTCGAGCGCGGCGGCGATCTCGGGGTAGCGGCCGTTCATCGAGAGATCATTGCGGGACAGGAGCCGCGCGTGGGCTCCGGAGCGGATGGCGATGCAGCGGATCCCGTCGAGCTTGCGTTCGAAGATCCAATTCCGGTCGTCGAAACGCTCGGTGGTCAGTACCGCCTTCATTGCCGTGGCGTGCTCGGGGGCGGGGGCGGGCAGCGCCTTGGTCCGATCCTCCTCGTCGAGGGCGTCGAGGGCGGAGCTCACTTGGTGCCGTCCTCTGCTTCCTCCGCGGATTCCTCCGCCGCGACCTGCTCGACGGTGCGCCCGGTGATGACCGACTCCGGCTCGGTGCTCTCGGGGTTACGTCGGGCGTCGGCGCCCTCGTCGCGGCGCTTGATCATCAGCCACTGGGGCTTATCGCCCCCGCGTGTGCGCTGGAGCGTCCATCCGCCCTTGAGCTTCTCACCCTCGAGCCAGACCTTCACGTGCCCGGCCTCGATCGCCTCGGCCATCGAATGCTCTTCGTCGAGGTTGCGGTACGTGCCTCGGTCCCAAACGATCACGGACCCGGCGCCATAGTTGCCCTTGCCGATCACGCCCTCGAAGTCGCCGTACTCGAGCGGATGATCCTCGACCTCGACCGCCAGTCGCTTCTCGCGCGGGTCCGCCGAGGGTCCCTTGGGCACTGCCCACGAGCGCAGGGTGCCGTCGACCTCGAGGCGGAAGTCGTAGTGGAGGCTCGAGGCGTCGTGCTTCTGGATCACGAAGCGGGGCGACTTGGAGGATCCGCTGTTTGGCGACCGCGTCCCCGTTACCCCGGGTTCGGTCGTCTTGCTCGCGTCACGCTTATCGCGGTAGCGCCCCAGTCGGTCGGCCATGCGGGGGTAGCTACCCGCCCCGCCGACAGCGCACTCGCCGGCGGTGCGTCGAGTCAGCCGCGACGCGGACGCGGACGTGAGCGCTGGGAGTCCCGTAGGACGGGGGCGATGCACCATTGTGGCCTGCGCAGGACTTGCACCGAGACGCTCAGCGCGCCCACGAAGAAGCACAGCAACCCGCTGACGAACACGACCAGCTCGAGGAACAGGTTGCCGGTGCCGAAGAAGTAGTCGACGTCAACACCGATGACGAGGAAGGTAATGGAGACCACGGCGGTCGGGCCCATCCGCTGGAAGTTGAGCCACCCCGCGTCGGAATAGGACTTGCTGTAGTTCCTCGGCTGCTCACCGTTGCGCCACAGACGCCACATCAGGTAGCCGGTCCGGGGCAGGAGCAGACCGAAGAGCAGGAGCACAGCCCACGCCACCACCCCGCTCACCTGTGCCGCCGCATAGCTGCTCATGACTGAATCTCATCAAAGGTCGCTGGCCAATGAGTCCACGAGCCCACCTAGCAGGTCGCCCCCGAGGCCGCCGGCCGCACCGCCCGCGGCGGCGCACAGGGGGGTGATCGGAGCCAGGAGGCCCGACGCCGCGCATGCCGTGCCCCCGACGGTCGCGCCCACGTCACCGCCGACAGCGGCGCCGACGCCCTGAGCGGCGGACCGGCCCACGTTCTCGCCGCTGGCGATCCTAATGCCGGCGTCGAGGACGCCGCCCGCGCCATAGCCGAGGAAGTGCTCGCCGAAATTGAGATCTGCGGCCAGCCCCGACTCCGAGTCGACCACGTTTCGTATCTCCGGGGCGAGGTCGTCGGCGCGCTCGGCCGCGGCCGCTCGTTCCCAGGGCCACAGGGCCGGATCGTGAGAGGCGTCGTATTCGGCGTTGTACTCCGCGGCCAGGTTCTGGACCTCCTCGCGGGCGGCATTGAGGTTCCCACCGGCGACCGAGGTCCAGAAGCCGGCGAATGCGCCCGTGGCGCCCCCGTACAGGTCGATGGGCAGCTCCGATCCCCCTGCGAGCGGCGACGGGAACGCCGGTCCGGCTGCCAGCGGCGGGGGAGCGACGCACAGCGGGTCGAGGCTCCCGGTGGCGGTCTCCGCCGCCTGGATCGCGTCCTCCCACGCCTGGCGCCCGCGGGCCTGCCAGTGCGCGAGCTGATCCTCGTCCTTCGTGAGCGCCTTCTGCGCCGCTCGTTCGGCGGCCTGCGCGCTGCTCAGCGCGCTCTGCGCCGAGCTCAGCCGCGAAGCGGCCGCCGCCGCCGTTGCGGCGGCGCCATGGCCGACCACGTTCGCCGCTTGGACCACACCGGTCTCGGCCCCGGTGACCTCGGCCTCCGCGGCGGTGACCGCCGCCTGCGTCGCGGTCAGCTTGGCCTGATCGGTGCGTGCCTGCTCGAGCCAATGCTCGGCCTGCGAGAGTGCGTGCATGCCCTCCTGCTGGGCGCGCTCGAGCTCGCTCGAATACCGGCGGAGCGAGGCCGCCGCGCTACGCGAGGTGCCGGCGGCGCCCCGGAAGTGCGCGGAGACCATCCCTGAGAGCGCCTGATAAGAGCTCGCCGCGTCGCCCTGCCACGTCCCCGCCAGCGAACCGGCAGTGCCATCGATCGTCGTTGCGTGCGAGTCGAGGCCGTCCGCGAGGTCGGAATGCCAGCTCGCGGCCGCGGACAGCTGCCCGGGATCCCCGGGCGCGACCCTGACACCCGTGTCGGTCGGGAGACTCATTCCACGCCTCGTTCCGAGGCGTCGGCGATGACCGTATCGGTCAGCTCGTAATCCGCCGCGGCTCCCAAGACAGCCGCTGCGAGGCGATCGCCCGAGAGCGCGAACTCAGGCAGCACCTGCGACCAGCGGCCCATCAGCCCTTCGACGGCGCCCGCGGCAGGGGTGCCGCTGGCCGCCATCCCGTGGGCGAACGAGCCCTGGTGCAGCTCGGCGACCGCCGCAGAGATGGCGCCGAGCGGCAGCGAGGCGGCGGACACTGCCCCGGGGGTGACTTGGAAACTCGACATGGCTGGGAGTATGTGGCGCCGTCGGGGAGCGGGCAATACCCCTTGGGTGTGAAGACCGCCACCCCGTTGGGGTCACCACTCGTTTCCCGCGAGCCGTGGCGCGCTTCGGCGCAGCCGGCCGGACGCAGGATCGGGCGTGCCCTAGCGAGAGGCGCGGCACGCCCGGCGAGCTACTCCGTCTGCCTGGCCAGCAGCGCCAGGAAGCGCTCGATCCGCCCGCGCTCAGGGTCGGGGAGCGGCCCGTCCATCTCCAGGAGCAGGGTCATCGGCCGGCGCTCTCGCGCCCAGGTGCGCTCGGCGTCGGTGAGGCCCTCTGCCACCCACACGAGCGGGAAGGACTCGGCGAAGGCGATCACCGTCTGGGCCTGCTCGGCGGCGGTCTCCTCCTGGCGCACGATCGCGACGGTGACCAGGTCGAGCGCATGGGCGGCGCCGTTGATCGCCTCGAGGCCTCCGTCGTCGATGAGGAGCGCGAGGTCGCCGTCGCGCAGCGTCTCGGCCGCCCAGCCCGGGGGCGCCCCGGCGAGCGCGGCGGGAGTGCACACCATGCGGAAGATCGGGGCCATGGGAGGGACACGCTAGCTGCTCGGGGCGGCTCCGGCACTCACACCGCCCCACGCCCGCCCGGGCCCACACCCCCGGCCCGCCAGGGACCCACACCCTCGAACCGCCGGACCCGCCCGGTACCGTGCCTGCATGGCATCGATGGAGCTGGTCCCCGGGCGACCGAATGTCGAGCTGCGCCGCGACGGCGACGGCGAGCCGTTCGTCGTCCTCGCCTTTCCCTACGAGCGCGCGCTCGTGGAGCTGGCGCGGACGATCCCGAACCGGCGCTTCGACTGGGACACGCGCGAGTGGTCGGCCCCGGCGGATGACTGGGCCGGGATCAAGGTCGCCGAGGTGCTCGAGCGCTACCCGGAGCTCACCGCCGACGAGGAGGTGGTGGAGTGGCTAGCCGGGGTCGAGCGGCGCTGGCTCGGATACGTGCGCACGACGCGACACGACGGCCGGGGGTGGTGGGTCCTCGAGACGCGGGCGGGCCCGGTCCCGGAGGAGCTGCGCGAAGGCGCGGTCGAGCGCGACGACGGACGGCTCCTCGTCCCCCTGACCCGCGCGGCGGCCCGCGCGCTCAGAGATCAGCCCTCGGCGCGGCTGGACATCGCCGCCGAGCGGTGTGCGCAGATCGTCGAGATCGGAGGCTCGCCGCCACCCGCCAGGCTGGTGCACGCGCGCACCGTCGACGGGGAGCAGCTACGCCTCGAGGTCCTCTGGGATCCCGACATCGGGTCGGCGTTCGCGCGTCTACGCGGGGCGGAGGGCGGACGCTCGGTCCCCCTCGATCCGTGGCTGGCCGAGAGCCTCGACGAGTTCGTCGCCCGCCACGAGGTCGAGGTAACGGGTCTCGCGGCGGCCGCGCTGAGCGCGCTGGTCTCCGAGCGCGAGCAGGCCGCCGCGGCCGTGAGCAAATCGCGCGCCGACCACGCGGAGCCGATCGCCGCCACCGCCGCCGTGCTCGGCGGCGAGCTGGCGCCCTTCCAGTGGGCCGGGGTCCGCTACGTGCTCGACGCCCGCCGGGCCTTCCTCGCCGACGAGCAGGGCCTGGGCAAGACGGTCGAGGCGCTGGCGGCCCTGGAGGCCGACGGCGCCTACCCGGCCATTGTCGTGTGCCCCGCCTCGATGAAGCTCGGATGGCAGCGCGAGGCCGAGCGCTGGCTCCCCCACCGCGCCACCGTAGTGGTCGAGGGCCGGCCCGCGGTCCCCCCCGCCGGCGAGATCACCATCCTCAATTACGAGATCCTCGCCGCCCACCGCGAAGCCCTCGCCCGCCGCCGGCCGCGCGCGCTCGTCGTCGACGAGTCCCACTACTGCAAGAACCCCCGGGCCAAGCGCACCCAGGCCGTGCGCAAGCTCGCCGCCTCGGTCGCCCCCGACGGCCTGCGCCTCGCGCTCACCGGCACTCCGGTACTCAGTCACGCCGACGAGCTCATCTCCCAGCTCCGCGTGATCGGCCGCCTCGAGGACTTCGGATCGGGAGCGCGCTTCTCCAATCAGTTCCGGGGCCGCTTCAGCGAGGAGCGCCTGCACTGGCACCTGCGTCGCCACTGCTTCGTGCGCCGGCTCAAGGCCGACGTCCTCCCCCAGCTTCCCGCCAAGCGCCAGGTGGTGGTTCCGGTCGCGCTCACCAACGCGACCGAGTACCGGCTCGCCGAGAAGGATGTGATCGAGTGGCTGCGCACCCAGCCGCTGGACCTGTCCGAGCTCAACGCTCGGATCGCAGCCACCCTGCGCGCCGAGCGCCTGGCCCAGCTCGGGACGCTTCAGCGCCTGGCCGCACGCGGCAAGCTCGCCGCGGCACTGGCGTGGATCGACGACTTCCTCGCCTCCGGCGAGCCCCTGGTCGTGTTCGCGCGCCACGTCGAGGTCCAGCAGGCGGTGCTCGCGCGTTTCCCCGAGGCGCTGCACCTCCTGGGCGCCGACTCGCTCCGCGACCGCGAGGCGAGCATCGCCGCCTTCCAGGATCCCGGCGGCCCCTCGCTGATCATCGGCGCCACCCGGGTGGCGGCTCAGGGAATCACCCTGACCCGGGCCTCCAACGTCGCCTTCCTCGAGCTCGAGTGGACCCCGGCCATGCACGACCAGGCCGAGGATCGCTGTCACCGGATCGGACAGCGCGACGCGGTCACCGCCTGGTACCTGCTCGCGGCTGGCACCATCGACGAGACGATGGCGCGCCTGATTCAGAGCAAGCGCCAGCACGTAGCGGCCGTGACCGACGGTCGCATGGGAGGCGACGACGGTCTCGTCAACGCCGTCGTGCGCGAGCTACGCGACGGGCGCCCGTTCCAGCATCTGCGTATCGTTGCGCAGCCGGGGTAGAACAGCACACTGTTATGAACTTCCACGCCGGCCTCGAGGCTTTCGACAGCTACCAGCAGAGCCATCGCTGGCTGGCGGTGCCCTTCGCGGTCATCCGGAAGTTCTCCAACGATCAGGCGGGCTCGATGGCCGCCCTGATCGCCTACTACGGGTTCTTCTCGCTGTTCCCGCTGCTGCTCGTCTTCGTCACCGTGCTCGCCTACGTGCTCCACGGCGACCCGAGCGCGCAGGCCTCGGTTTCGAAGGGGGTCCTGAAGCAGCTCCCGATCATCGGCCCGCAGATCCAGACGAACATTCACGCCCTTCACGGCAAGGCGAGCACCCTGATCATCGGGATCGCCGGATCGCTGTGGGGTGGGCTCGGCGTCACCAACGCGAGCCAGAACGCTTTCAACAAGGTCTGGGCCGTCCCCATGAAGGAGCGCCCGAGCTTCATCCAGACGCGGCTGCGCGGTCTCGGCGTGCTCGCGCTCCTCGGGGTCCTGTTCATGATCTCCTCGCTCGCTTCGGGCCTGGTCACGGGCGGACTGGGCGGAACCGCGGCGGTGATCGGGGGAATCGCGATCTCGCTCGTCCTCAACGTGCTCCTGTTTCTGGCCGCCTTCCGCATGCTCACCTCGGCCCAGGTCGCTACCGGCTGCCTGATGCAGGGTGTGCTCGTCGCGGCGGTCCTGTGGGAGGTCCTCCAGATCGTCGGAGGCATCTATGTCGGCCACGTGCTCCGACACGCCAATGCCACCTACGGGGTCTTCGGCGTCGTCATCGGCCTGCTCTCGTGGCTCTACCTTGGGGCCCAGGTGACTCTCTACGCGGCGGAGATCAACGTCGTGCGGGCGCGGCATCTGTGGCCGCGCAGCCTCCTCCACGACCCGCCGACGTCCGGCGACGAGGAGACCCTCACGGCGATCGCCAAGGTCGAGGAGCGCATCCCCGGCGAGCAGATCGACGTCAGCTTCAACACCCAGGCCGACGGCATACCCCCCCAGGCACCCTCCGGCATCCCAGCCGAGAAAAAGTAGAGCCGCCGCGCAGTTTCGGCCCAAGGCCGGCGCGGGTATCCCGTTCTCCAATGCCCGAGAACGACCGATTCGACGCGGTGGTGCTGGGGGCGGGACCGGCGGGCGAGTCGGCCGCTTCGCGCCTGCACGCGCAGGGCCTGCGGACGGCCCTGGTCGAGCGCGAGCTCGTCGGCGGCGAGTGCGCCTATTGGGCCTGTATTCCCTCAAAGACCCTGTTGCGTCCCGTCGAGGTCCGCTCGGAGGCAGCTCGGGCCAAGGGCGTGACGACGCCCGAGCGGGAGTGGTCGGACGCGGTGGCCTACCGCGACTACATGATCCGCCACCTCGACGACGCGGGTCAGGTCGAGGACTACGAGCGCGAGGGAATCCGCGTCTATAAGGGCCAGGCGAAGCTGCGCGGGCCGGGGCAGGTGGAGATCGACGAGGACACGCTCGTGGTGGGCGCGCGCGTCGTCATCGCCACGGGCAGCATTCCCCGCATCCCGGACATACCGGGGCTCGAGCGGGCGGGGTACTGGACCAATCGCGAGGCGACGACGCTCAAGGACATACCCGACAGCGTGACGGTCATCGGTGGGGGACCGGTGGGGATCGAGCTCGCGCAGCTGCTGCGCCGGTTCGGCTCCGAGGTTCATCTCGTCGAGGCCGACGATGGTCTGCTGGCGCGAGAGGATCCGCGGGTCGGCGAGCTCGTGGCCGCCGCGCTGCGCGAGGACGGGGTCGAGGTCCACCTCGGCGTGGAGATCGGGGCCGTGAGCGCCGACGGAGGGCAGCGCGAGATCGACCTGGGCGATGCCGGGCGCATCCGTACGCGGGAGCTGATCGTCGCGGCGGGCCGCTCCCCGCGCGTCACCGACCTCGGCCTCGAGACGGTGGGCATCCACCCCTACGGCGACGGCATCAAGATCGACGAGCGCTGCCGGGCGGGCGACCAGGTGTGGGCGATCGGCGACGTGACCGGCGTGATGCCCTTCACGCACGTGGCCAAGTACCAGGCCCGGATCGCCTGCGCCGACATCGGCGGCGAATCAGTGGCTGCCGACTACTCGGCCGTCCCCCGCGTGGTCTTCAGCGACCCCGAGATCGCCGCCGTGGGTCTGACCGAAGCTCAAGCGACCGCCCAGGAGCTCGACGTGGCGATCGCCCGCGTCGAGCTGCCCGAGGTGATCGCCCGCCCGTGGACCTACGAGAGCGACCCACGGGGAGAGCTGTCGGTGATGGTGGACCGCGAGCGCCGGGTGCTCGTAGGCGCCTGGGCGGTGGCGCCACTCGCCGGGGAATGGATCCACTACGCGGCGCTGGCCCTCAAGACGGGCACGTCGATCGACGTCCTCCGCGACATGGTGGCGCAGTTTCCCACCTACACCGAGGGCTTTCTCGAGGCGCTGTCGCGGCTGGAGATCTAACGTGCCCGCGTGATTCGGCTTGCCGTGGAATCCGCGCCGGCGAATTCCACAATCACGCCATGGAATCCGCGCCGACCGATTCCACGTATTCGCGCAGGAACGCCTCGAACAGGCGCAGGTGCCGCTGCTCGTCGCGGAGAATCCCGAGGGCCAGGGCGTTGGTGTCCGCGTCGAGGGTTGCCGTGGCCCGCATGATCCGCTGATAGTGCCGGATCGCGCTCGTCTCGGTGGCGACGACGGCTTCGATCGTCCTCGCGACGTCGGTGGATCGCCTGGGCGGCTGGGGGTACTGCTCATCGCTGGCGAAAGGCTCGGCGCCGGGAACGACACCGTGCTGCAGCTCCTGGATCCGGCGCCCGAGCGAGCGTGCGTGCCGAACCTCCTCCTCGACCCCCGTCGTGAGGGCCGCCCTGACCGCCAGGCCGCGACCACCATCGTGGCTGACCGAGGCGGCGATGTAGTTGGTCACCGTCTCGATCTCCATCCAATAGGCCCGCGTCAGGAGCTCGATGATCGCCCGGCGCTCGTCTTCCTCCTCGATCTCGAGGAGGCCATCCGGTACTTCCGTCGCCGACATTTGCCGCGTCCTTACCCGCGCGGTCGTGGTAGCAAACCATCGCTGTCAGGGCCGGCACACGGCCGCGGCGTCGGATACATCGCCTGATCGACCCCCCGGGGCCCGTGGGGCGGTACCCCCCGAGTGTCGGGTTCGCCCCCCCCGATGCTTGGCTGCCGGGCCCTCCTGGGCCACCGTGCGAGTCATGGCGGAAAACGACACAAGGAGGCGGCGATGAGTATTGCGCTTGTACCGCGCACCGACACCCCGCTCTCTCCGGTCGAGCGACTCGACGTCCTCTGCGACCCGGGATCGCTGCACGTGATCCGCTCCGAGGTCCAATCCGATCGCCTGGGCGAGAAGGCAGCGCCCGGAGACGGTGTCGTCGGCGGAGCCGGGATGGTCGACGGCCGCCCGGTGTTCTGCTACGCCCAGGACCCGAGCTTCGTCGGCGGTTCGCTAGGCGAGGCGCACGCCAACACCATCGTCCGCGTGCTCGAGCTCGCCGCCCGCGCCAAGGCCCCGGTGGTGGGATTCGTCTCCTCCGGCGGCGCGCGCATGCAGGAGGGCGTCGCCGCCCTCGGCGGCTACGGTCGCGTGTTCCATCGCACAGTCGCGCTGTCCGGGAAGGTGCCCCAGATCTCGATCATCACCGGTCTCTCGGCCGGCGGCGGCGCCTACTCACCCGCCCTCACCGACTGGGTCGTGATGACGGAAGAGTCGAGCATGTTCCTCACCGGGCCCGGCGTGGTCCGCGAGGTGCTCGGCGAGGACGTGACCGCCAACGAGCTCGGCGGCACCCGCGTGCACCAGAAGAACGGCGTCTGTCATTTCGTCGAGCCGACGTCAGTGGACGCGGGCCTGCTCGCGCGCGACCTGCTCGGATACCTGCCGAGCCATCGCGACGCGCCCGTGCCCAAGCGCGCCCCGCGGCCCCCTCATGCCGGCGACCCCGGCGCGCACGTCCCCGTGCAGGCGCGCCGCGTGTACGACGTCCGCCACGTCATCGCCTGCCTGACCGACGGCGGCGAGATGCTCGAAGTCTCCGCCGGCTGGGCGCGCAACCTGGTGACCGGGTTCGCCCGGATCGACGGCCGGCCGGTGGGCATCATCGCCAACCAGCCTCGCTACCTCGGCGGAGTGCTCGATGCCGCCAGCTCGCAGAAGGGCGCGCGCTTCGTCTCTAAATGCAATGCCTTCGGGATCCCCCTCGTAGTCCTCGTCGACACCCCCGGTTACATGCCCGGCACCAAGCAGGAGTCGGCGGGCGTGATCCGCTTCGGAGCGTCGCTCGTACACGCTTTCGCGGAGGCGACGGTGCCCCGCATCACAGTGATCCTGCGAAAGTCCTTTGGCGGCGCCTTCATAACGATGAACTCCAAGGATCTCGGCGCTGACTGCGTGTACGCCTGGCCTCAGGCGGAGATCGGCGTGATGGGCGCGAAGCCTGCCGTGGGCATCGTCCACCGGCGCGAGCTCGCGGCCGCGGACGACCTCGAGACCACCCGCGACCGCCTCGCGGCGGAGTATGCGGAGAACCACCTGCGGCCCGAGGTCGCCGTGCGGCAAGGCTTCGTCGACGAGCTCATCACCCCGGGGGAGACGCGCGCCCGTCTGGCTTGGTCGCTGCGCACCCTCGGGGGGGCCGCGTGATGTCGGACTCTCGTGGCGATGTCCTCCTGACCGGAGGCACCGGCTTCGTCGGCATGGAGGTCCTGGCGCGCTACCTCGAGCGCGGAGATCGCCGTGTCGTGTGCCTCGTGCGCGCCGCGGACGATACCGCCGCCCGGGGGCGCGTTGACGCGACCATGCGCGACCTGTTCGGCGTCGTGCGCGCGCGGCGTTACGCCGGCCGCGTGGACGCGATCGCGGCAGAGCTCACCGAGCCGTCGCTCGGCCTGCGGCCCCGCCGGCGCAAGGAGCTCGCGAGCCGGGTGAGCACGATCGTCCACGCCGCCGCCTCGGTGTCGTTCACGCTCCCGCTCGAGGAGGCACGAGCGATCAACGTGGACGGAACGCGCCGGATGCTCGACCTCGCCGAGCTCGCCTGCGAGCACGGCGGTCTCGATCGCTACGCCCACATCTCGACCGCTTACGTCGCCGGCGACCACGCCGGCCGCTTCTCCGAGGACGACCTCGACGTGGGGCAGGAGTTCCACAATTCCTACGAGCAGTCCAAGTGCGAGTCCGAGCAGCTCGTGCACGCGCGCACTGGCGTCCCCTGGACGATCATGCGCCCATCGATCGTCGTCGGCGACCGCCACAGTGGCTGGACCGCCGCCTTCAACGTCATGTACTGGCCGTTGCGCGCCTTCGCCCGCGGCCTCTACGCGGCCGTTCCCGCCGACCCCTCCGCGCCGCTGGACGTCGTCTCCATCGACTACGTCGCGGACGCCATCCACGCGCTGTGTGAGATGCCCGGCGGGATCGGCGAGACCTATCACCTGACGGCCGGGGCCAACGCGAGCACGATCGGCGAGGTCGCCGAGCTCGCGAGCCGCTACTTCGATCGGCCGACGCCCGCGGTCCTCTCGCCGGCCGCCTTCGCACTCGTCGCCCGCGATGCGACGGAGAGCCAGCGCACCGCGATCGAGAGCAGCGTTGCCTATTTCCCCTACTTCGCCATCGGGACGACGTTCGACGACATCCGCGCTCGGGCTCGCCTGGATCCGCCGGGAATCCTCGTGTCACCGCTGCGCGACTACCTGGTGCGCCTGCTCGACTTCGCCACCGCCAGCCGCTGGGGCAAGCGCCCGATCGGCCGCGCGGAGGCTCTCGCGGCGTGAGCATGCACGCGCCGGCCGATACGGCCCGCTTTCGCGCTGACGACCCCGACATCCTCGTCGCCGCGTCACTCGCGTGCCCGCTGTGTCTGCGCGGCGACGACGTCGAGTGGCGTCTTGACGCCGACGGCTACGATCCGTCGGTGCAATGCCTGTGCCGACCGTGCAACGAACGCTGGCGCGTCTACCTCGCGCCCCAGCAGGAGTTGCGCATCGGGCTGATGGCACCCCACGCTGCCTAACAGCGACCGTCACCGCGCTCTTCGCAATATGAGCGCGAACGCCGTCTCGAACGTCGACGCGCTCGAGCTCTTCGTCGAGGTCCTCTCGCAGGCCGAAGAGGTCTCGACGCCCGACGCCTTCTACGGGCGGCTGTGTGAAGCGGTGTGCCGGCTCGCGTCGATGCGGCGCGCGCTCATCTTCCGCTACGACGGCGCTCGCCGGATGGTGCGCGCGGCCGGAGCGCACGGGATCGACCTCACGCACTTCGCCGGCGCGCACGTCACCGTCGAGTCGGCGCCGATCGCGGCGCGCGCGCTCCAGGAGGACCGGGTGATCGAGGTGGTGGGCGACGTCTCGGGACAGGTCCCCGAGGAGTACGCGGAGATGGTCTCCGAGCCGGCGCGACTCGTGTGTGCGCCCATGGCCGCCGCCGGCCGGGCCGTCGGGGTGCTCCTCGCCGACCGCCGCCTCGAGGATCCCCCGCTCGACGACGCCGAGCGCCATCTCCTGTGGACCCTCGGGAAGGCAGCGGCGCTCGCCTCGGTGGCGAGGATCGCGGCCACGCAGGCGGAGAACGCCAAGCAGCTCGAGCAGCGCATCGACCTGGCTCGTGAGATCCACGAGGGGGTCATGCAGCGGCTCTTCGGGGTCTCCATGGCCCTCGACGGGGACGGCGATCTGCCGGAGGTCGCGCGCCACCGCTGCGCAGCCGAGACCCAGGCCGCCCTCGGCGATCTGCGCACGGCGATCCAGCGGCCGCTCGGGCGCTCTCCGCGTGCCACCCGCACCACCTTCCTGGCCGAGGTGGAGCGCTTCGGCCGGATGCACCCTGATCTCGGGGTGGCGCTCGAGGACGGGAGCGAGACCGGGGTGCCTCCGGCGCTCGAGCCGCTGGCGCAGTCCGTCCTCGCCGAGGCCATCCGCAACGCGCACAAGCACGCCACCCCCACCCGCGTCAGCGTCCGCCTCGCCCAGCTCGAGGACGCGTTCGTGCTCGAGGTGGCCAACGACGGTGTCCTCGGACGGGGGCGCCGCGCCGCCGGGATGGGCCTGCGCCTAGCCGCGCTCGAGGCCCTCCAGAGCGGAGGCGTGGTCGAGTTCGGCGAGCGCGAGCCGGGCACGTGGCAGGTCAGGCTCGTCGTTCCCCACGATGACTGAACCCGACCAGGACGGCCCGCGCAGTCCCACGCGACTGCGGGTGCTCGTGGTCGACGACCACGACGTCGTCCACTGGGGCTTTCGCCTCATGCTCACCCAGCAGCCGTGGGTCGAGCGATGTCTGAGCGCGAGCAACGGCGCCGAGGCGATCGCGCTGGCCACCCGCTACCGGCCCCACGTGGCCCTCGTCGACCTGTTCATCGGCGAGGAGTCGGGCGCGGAGATCTGCGAGCAGCTGCGGGCCACCGTGCCCGCCACGCGCGTGCTCCTGTTCTCGGGCGCCGGCGCGATCTCGGCCCAGGCGGCCCGGGCCGCGGGCGCCTCAGGGTTCGCCTTCAAGGACTGGTCCGGCCGCCGCATCGCCACCGCGATCCTCACCGTCGGGCGGGGCAAGACGGTGTTCGAGCCCCAGGACCGCACCGCCGTGCTCGGGCTCTCAGATCGCGAGCGGACCGTGCTCGAGCTGATGGCCTCGGGCGCGACCAACCCGGAGATCGCCGAGAAGCTCAACCTCTCGCGCCACACCGTCAAGGAGCACACGAGCGCCATTTATCGAAAGCTCGAAGTGCGCAACCGGACCGAGGCGGTCCAGCGGGCCCAGCGGCTGGGGCTGGTGGGTTAGTCGCTGCTTCGCGAGGGAGGTACGGCGTCGGCTGCGTCGACGGCCCGTACCGGAAGTTTGTCAGCCGACTCGACGAGCTCGTGCGCTCCGCCTGGCGCCGGGAGTTCGCCGATAGGCGAACTCTCAAGGGAGTCGGCGCCAGCCGACTCCCCGTTATCGCTCGCCGCCGGCGGCGTGAACGACTCGATCAGCGGCTTGATCAGGTCGATGGGGAGCGGGAAGATGATCGTCGAGTTCTGATCGGCGCCGATCTCGCGTAGCGTCTGCAGGTAGCGGAGCTGGAGCGTCACCGGGTTGACCGAGATCACGTCGGCGGCCTCGGCGAGCCTCGACGCCGCCTGGGCCTCGCCCTCGGCATTGATGATCTTGGCCCGGCGCTCGCGCTCGGCTTCGGCCTGCCGGGCGATCGCGTGCTGCATGCGCTCGGGAATCTCGACGTCCTTGATCTCGACCGCGGTCACCTTGATCCCCCACGGCTCGGTGTGCGCGTCGATGATGTGCTGGAGGTTCTCGTTGAGGCTGTCGCGCTCGGCGAGCAGGGTGTCGAGATCGGCGCCGCCGAGCACCGAGCGCAGGGTCGTCTGCGCGACCTGGAGCGTCGCCTCGCCAAAGCTCTGGACCTCGACCACCGCCCGGTTGGGATCGACCACGCGGTAGTAGGCGACGGCGGTGACCCGCGCCGGGACGTTGTCACGCGTGATGATCTCCTGAGGCGGGACCTTGAGGGTGATCGTGCGCAGGCTGATGCGCACCATCCGGTCGATCCCGGGAGCGAGCAGGATCACGCCGGGGCCGCGCTGGTCCATCAGCCGCCCGAGGCGGAAGACCACCCCGCGCTCGTACTCGCGGAGCACGCGGACCGAGGCCCCGGCCGCGGTGGCCGCCACCACGAGCAGTACGACGAGGACAACGACTATCGCCACGATCATGGCGTCAGCTCCCACTCCTCCGCCGGGCGAACCGCGAGGGTCAAGCCGCTCAGTCGCTCGACGACAACGGGGTCACCGGCGTGCAGCTTCACGGTCTCCTCCTCGGGCCACGTGCGCCGGGCCTGCCACAGGGCCCCATCGACGCGGACGCGCCCGGTTGGGTCCTGCCAGCTTTGCACGACGCCCACGCGCCCCACGAGACCCTCGGGGCCGGTTCTCACCCGGCGCCGCCGCGCGCTCCTGCCCTCGCGGATCGCGACGGCGGCGAAGGCCGCCCCCGCGGCGGTGAGGAGGACGGCCATGGCCAGGGCGATGACGATGCCCCCGCCGAGGCCGCTGACCGCGAGCACGACTCCGACGCCGAGAGCGAGGGCTCCGGGCCCCGCCAGCATGCCCAGTGAGGGGACGTGCGTCTCAACTGCCACCAGCGTGGCTCCCACCAGCAGCAGTGCGATACCGAGAGCGGTCATCGTCTCACCAATCGTACGCTTGTGATCTTACGGGGTCGATTTTCTATACGTTCCCGCTCTACCCCCCGGATGTCTGGTTTGCGTGCGCCAGGGCTCGCTTCCTGCGCCCACTTCCTCGACCGTCTAACCGATGGCGACAACTCTTACCCCTCGCGAGAGCCTCGAGTCAGACGCGGGCGGCACTGCCCGCCTGCGCGGAGCCGCGATCGCCGCCGTCGGCGTGAGCCTCCCGGCGGGGATCGTCTCCAACGCCGAGATCGCCGCGCGGCTGGGCGTCGACGGGTCTTGGATCGAACGCCGGACGGGCATCCAGGCGCGACACCGGGCGCAGCCGGGCGAGCGACTCGACGAGCACGCCGCCCTCGCGGCGCGCTCCGCGCTCGAGCGAGCCGGGGTATCGGCAGCCGAGGTGGACCTGGTGCTCGTGGCGACGAGCACGGCCGACGAGGTGCTGCCCAACGCCGCTCCGCTCGTGGCCTACGCACTCGGGGCGACGCACGCGGGGGCGTTCGACATCGGCGCCGCGTGTACGGGCTTCCTGTCGGCGATGGCGGTCGGGTGTGCGCAGATCGAGGCCGGCCGCGCGGACTGCGTGGTTGTGGTCGGAGCGGACTTCATGTCGAGGATCACCGACCCGGACGATCGGATGACAGCGGCCGTGTTCGGCGACGGGGCCGGTGCCGTAGTGCTGACGGCGATCGACGAGCCAAGCCGGGTGGGCCCGATCGTGCTCGGCTCCGACGGCGCCGGTGGAGAGCTCATCTACGTCGAGCGAGTCGAGGCCCAGGTCCACATGGCCGGCCATGAGACGTTTCGCGAAGCCGTCATCCGGCTCGCCGAGAGCACGCTGAGGGCCGCCGAGGCTGCCGGCGTCGCGCTCGAGGAGATCGACCGCTTCGTCTACCACCAGGCCAACGCCCGGATTGTCCGCGCCGTCGGAGAGAAGCTCGAGCTGCCCACCGATCGCGTCGTCGACTGCATCGCGCAGTACGGCAACACTTCGGCGGCCACCCTGCCTCTCGCCCTCGCCTACAGCGAGGCCGAAGGTGGACTTCGCCAGGGGGATCGCGTGCTCATCGCCGCGTTCGGAGCCGGGTTCACGTGGGGCGCCACCGTGGTGGAATGGGGCAGCGCAGCATGAACCGCCGCGTGGTCATCACCGGTATGGGCGCGGTGACGCCGCTCGGCGTCGGCGCCCACGCCCTCTACGACGGCTGGATGGCCCGCCGGTCCGGTATCGAGGACGGCACCGGCGCGTGCCGGGACTTCGTGCCCACCGACGTGATGTCGACCAAGGAAGTGCGGCGCAGCGACCGTTTCGCCCAGCTCGCCATCGCAGCCTGCACCGAGGCCATCGCCGACGCCGGCTGGGATTCCACCGAGCCGCCCTGCGAGTCCGACATGGTCGGGTGCGTGATCGGCAGCGGGATCGGCGGCATGGAGACTTTTGAGAATTCCTGCGACGTGCTGCGCGACCGCGGACCCGAGCGGGTCTCACCTCTCTCGATCCCGCTGATCATGGGGAACGCGGCCTCCGGGCTGCTCGCCATGCGCCACGGCCTCCAGGGCCCGGTGTTCGGGGTCATGTCGGCCTGCGCCTCGGGCACGCACGCGATCGGCGCCGCGGTCCGGATGATCCAGTGCGGCGACGCCGAAGCGGTAATCGCCGGTGGCTCTGAGGCCACCCTCACCCCCCTCGCCCGCGCCGCCTTCGGGGCCATGGACGCGACGTCGTCCTCCGGCGTCTCGAGGCCCTTCGATGCGCGCCGCGACGGCTTCGTGATGGGTGAGGCCGCGGGCGTGCTCGTGCTCGAGTCGGCCGAGCTCGCGGCCGCACGCGGGGCGCGCGTGCTCGGCGAGGTGCTCGGCTACGCGGCGACCGCGGACGCCCACCACCTGACCGCGCCCGACCCGAGCGGGACCAGGGCGGCGCTGGCCATCACCCGTGCGCTCGCCGACGCCGGCATCGCGCCGGAAGAGGTCGACTACGTGAATGCCCACGGGACCTCGACCCCCCTCAACGACCGCTCGGAGACCGGGGCGCTCAAGCTCGCCCTCGGTGAGTACGCCATGCACGTGCCCGTGTCCTCGACGAAGTCGGCGATCGGTCACTCCCTCGGAGCCGCCGGGGCCGTGGAGGCCATCGCGACCATCCTCGCCCTCGCGGATCGCGTCGCTCCGCCGACGCTCGGTTACGAGGAGCAGGAGGAGGGCCTCGACCTCGACTACGTCCCCGACGGCCCTCGTCCCCTCCGCGTGCGCCAGAACGGGAGCGGCCCGAAGCCTTCGGTGGCGATCTCGAACTCATTCGGCTTCGGCGGCCACAACGCCGTCCTGTGCCTGGGCGGCGCTCCAGCGCACGCGAACTGAGCGCGCGGGCGGCCGCCCCAGCTACCTTTCTGCGCGTGCGCACACACCCGCGCGCGCATAAACACCGTTTTGCGCTGCTCGTCCCCGCCGCTGCTCTGCTGCTGGCCTCGTGCGGCTCCACCGCGGGCAAGAAGCCCGTGGTCACGAGCCAGACGGCGCCCTCGCTCACTCTCCATCCCCCTGCGCGCATCGGCCCCCCGCGCCCGTCGGGTATGCCCGTCGGCGCCACCCAGCGCGTGGCCGCGACGGGTACCACGTTGGTCGTCCGCGTGACCAAGGTGATCGATCCGCTCGTCGGCTCGGGAGCGAAAGTCGCCTCCGGGATGAAACCCGTCGGCGTCGTCATCAGCGTACGCAACGCGGGACCCGCCGGCTACGACAGCTCCGCCACGAGCGACTTCGCGCTGCTCGTCGGGGGCAGCCACGCCATGCCCGTATTCGCCCCCACCGGGGCGTGCCAGACGTACATCCAGGACTTCATGAACGAGCTCGGCGTGGGTCAGGCCCGCACCGGCTGCATCGCCTACGCGGTCCCTCGCGGGAAAACGCCGACCGCCGTCCGCCTCGCACCCGACGGCGGCACCGCAGGCCACAGCGCGTCGTGGATCGTGCCGTGAGCCGCTAAGAGGCGGCGCGGTCGTATGCGGCAGCGAGGAGCTCGTCGAAGCTGCAGAGCTTGATGCGGGGGCGGTCGTGCGGCTCGGCGGCGGCGCGCTCGGCGCGATCGATCGCCTGCCAGCCGGCGTGGGTTACGTGGTCGGGACGCCGCTCGGCTAGGAGCGCGTCGACGGCCTCGGGGGTGGGATCGGCCGGGTCCAGGAGAGCACCCTGATCCAAGTCGGCGAGTAGGCTGTCGACGGTCTCGTGCGCGTCCTTCTTGTTGGTCCCGATCACGCCGCTGGGTCCGCGCTTGATCCACCCGACCGTGTACTCGCCGCGCACGGGAGCATTCCCCTCGGGGTCGATCACCCGCCCCGCCTCGTGGGGGATCGTGCCCCGCCGCTCGTCGAACGGCACGCCGGGAAGCGCGACACCGCGGTAGCCGATCGAGCGCAGGACGATTCCCGCCTCGAGCGTCTCACGGCGCTCGGTGGCCACGGCGCGAAGGACTCCGTCCTTGTCCCAACCGATCTCATTGTGTACGAGCTCTACCGCCTGCACCCGGTCCTCGCCGAGAATGGCGACGGGGGAGACGAGGAAGCGCAGGATGATCCGTCTGCGCTTGCCGGCGGGCTCGCGTTCGGAGTAACCGGTGAGGATCTCGACGTTCTTGCGTGCCGTGAGGTCTCCCTCGCTCTCGATCGATCGCGCGCTGTGCTCGTCGAGTGCGACGTCCCGAGGGTCGACGAGCACGTCGGCGTCGAGCATCTCGCCGAGCTCGAGGAGCTCGGGATTGGTGAACGCCGCCTGCGCGGGGCCACGGCGCCCGAGCACCACGATCTCCTCGATCGCGTGATCCCTGAGCACGTCGAGCGCGTGATCGGCGACGTCGGTGCGCTCGAGCTCCGCGGGCGTGATCGCGAGCATGCGCGCCACATCCATGGCCACGTTCCCGTTACCGACGACGATCGCCCGCCTAGCCCTGAGGTCGAACTCCCGGTCGCGGTAGTCGGGATGGCCGTTGTACCAGGCGACGAACTCGGTGGCGGCAACGCTGCCCGGGAGATCTTCGCCCGGTATCCCCATCCGCTTGTCGGTTTCGGCGCCAACCGCGTAGATCACCGCGTGATAGCGCGAGACGAGATCGTCGTGGGAGAGGTCACGGCCCATGGCGACGTTTCCGAAGAAGCGAAAGCCGGGGCGGGCCGCGGTCTTCTCGAACACGCGCGACACGGCCTTGATGTTCGGATGATCGGGCGCCACCCCGCCGCGCACGAGCCCCCACGGTGTCGGTAGCCGGTCGAACATGTCGACCTCCACGACCAGATCGGGACGCCCCTTCGCGCTGAGCAGGTGGCCCGCGGCGTAGAACCCCGACGGGCCCGATCCGACGATGGCCACGCGCAGAGGGCTGGTCTGGGTCCCGGGGGCGGTCATGGCGGATTCTTAGGGTAGCGGGGGTGCTTCGCGGCCCGGGGCATCGGGGTCGTCGAGGCTTCGAGGTCGTCCGCTCGGTTACAGGAGATTTGTCCCGGCCGCGTCGACCTGCACTAGGGTATGGCAACGTTGGGTCGGGATTGTCAGACACGAGGAGGCATCATGGGGCCGAAGGTTCTGGCGGTTGGCTCGAAAGCGAGACCAGCCGGACTAGTGCTGTTTGCCGCGATGTCGCTCGTGGCGCTCTCGGGCGGCGTGGCGATGGCGTCACCGATACCGGTGACGACGTTCACCCCGAAGCTGAAGCTGGTCGGTACCGTCAACCTCTCCGAGCTCGCTTCACCCAACTCGGCTACTTCACCCAGCACGACCGCCGGGGACATGGGCGCCGCCAGCGGAACGAGCTTTCGTGCCGTGGACAACCAGGTCATCCAGTACGGCACGAAGGCGCGCGCCAACGGAGCCCTGATGCCCAGCGCCACCACCCCCAGCACGACCGTCAGCGACGAGAACGTCCCCGGGGAATCCGGATTCGTAGGCATCACCGGCTATGACCAGGCACTCGCCAACGGCAACCTCGACCTCGAGCCTCCCGACCAGGGGCTGTGCGCCGGTGGCGGTTACGTGGGCGAGTTCATCAACAACGCCTTCAGCGTGTATCAGCCCGACGGCGCGCACCTGCTTCCGGTGATCCCGTCGTATGAGCTGTTCAAGCAGCCCTCCAGCGACTTCTTCTCGGATCCCCGCTGCCACTACGACGCCGCTACACAGCGGTGGTTCCTGCAGGAGTTCATCGTCGGGTCGGGCAACTCGCCCAGCCTCGAGTTCATCGCGGTCAGCAACACCTCTGACCCGACCGGGACCTATACCGTTTGGTCGATCAACACCACCGACAAGAACACCGCCGGCTGCCCCTGCTTCGGCGACTATGACGAGTTCGGCGCCGATGCCAACGGCATCTACATCACCACCGACGAGTTCTCCTCGGCCGGGTCGGCCTACAACGGCGTCATCATCTACGCGATCTCCAAGGAGCTGCTGGAGACCTATGCCAATACCGGCATCCCCCCCGTTCCGGTGGCCTACCGGCTGACCTCGGATGCGTTCGGACAGCCGTACATCGTCTCGCCGACGTCGACGCCGCCAGGGGCGGCGTTCGCTCCCGATACGGAGTATTTCGTCGAGTCCAACGGCAATGCGTTCTCAGATGACCACCTGATCGTCTATGCGCTGCGCGACACCTCGCTGCTGGCGCAGCCCGGCGTCCCGCCGATGTATCGGACGGAGGTGGCCAGCGAGGGTTACAGCTTCCCGCCCGACGCGACGCAGGAGGCGGGCCCGATTCCACTCGGCAAGTCTGTCGGAGATCCGGAGGGTCAGATTCAGGCCGACTTCGACTCAGTTATGCAGACGACGTACACCGGGGGCCACGTCTACGCCGAGCTGGACTCCGGCACCAGCTCCGGAACCGATGAGGCGGCGTGGTTCATCCTCACCCCGCACGCGGGCAACGCGCTCACCGCCACGGTGGCGAATCAGGGGTACGTAGACGTGCCGGGGGAGAACCTGATCTATCCCGCCATCGGCGTGGATTCCGCGGGCGACGGCTACATGACGTTCGCGCTCAGCGGCCCCGACTACTTCCCCAGCGCGGCCTACACCGCGTTCGGGCCCACCGGAGCCTCTGGCCCGGTGCGGATCGCGCAGCCGGGAGCCGATCCGGAGGACGGGTTCACCTGTTACGCGGCCTTTGTAGGCCCCAACTACGGCGGCTGCCGCTGGGGCGACTACTCGGCAGCAGTGGCCGTGGGCAGAACGATCTACATGGGCACGGAGATGATCCCGCCGACGAGCCGCGACTACCTGACCAACTGGGGGACGTACCTTTGGAGCGCCCCGGCGCCGTGAGGCTCTGACCCTCAGCCCGCCTCCACCCTGCGCTTGAGCTCGCCCGCCCGGGCGCCTACGAGCATCGAGCGAATCACGTCCACGATCGGGCCGCGTACGATCATCCCGAGCATGCGGCCGAGATCGACCTCGAGCGCGTATGTGGCCCGAGTGCGGTTCTCGCCGAGGTCCTCGAGCTCCCAACGGCCGTCGACGGACTTGAGCTCGCCCTTCTCCTGGCTCCAGCTCAGCCTGGTGGGACCGTCATAGGTGAACCGCACGATGGACTTCACCTTGCGCACCTTGATGTCCGACACGGTCTCACACAGGGTCGGCCGGCCCTCCTTGTCGTGTTCGAGCCCCCGCAATCCGTCGAGGCCGCCTTGCCACTGGGGTGCCGTCTCGACGTCCTGGACCAGCTCCCACACCTCGTCGATGGGAGCGTTGATCTCCGCCGTCGATGACCCCGTGAGGTTCGCCATCTCATCTCCTCCTGATCGCCGATTCGAGCCGCGACGGCACCCGTGGTAGCGCGCCGCGAGCGGTCGAGCGATTAGCATCCTAGGAGAGCGCGGTGGCCGGCGCGGCGCGGAAACCTTCTCATGTTCGCAATTCGAAGAGTGCGCTTGCGCGCCCTTGCCGTCGCGGTGGTGCTCGCCCTATCCGCCAGCGCGGTGGCGCGCGCCCAGCCGCCCCCGCCCGTCTACGCGCCCACGCCCCCGACCAAGGGCGCGCTCTACAGCGACGGACAGACCGACCGCTACCTGCTCGGGGGCACGTGGCTCTACCAGGCGGATCCGGGCGACGTCGGCATGTCGGAGGGATGGCAGAACAACCCCTCCACCACCGGGTGGACCGTCGTCACCGTCCCCAACGCCTACAACGCCGGCCAGTTCACCTCTACGAGCATGGACGGCTACGTCGGCTGGTACCGCCGCGACTTCACCCTTCCCACGGGCGCCTTCCCGAAGTACGTTCCGAAGCGCGATCAGCACTGGATCATTAATTTCCAGTCGGTCAACTACAGCGCCACCGTGTGGCTGAACGGGCACTTGATCGGCAGCCACTCCGGCGCCTACCTGCCCTTCGAGTTCGACCTGACGGATCTTCATGCCGGGGACAACCGGCTCGTCGTGCGCGTCGATAATCAGCGCACGGGCGCGGACTTCCCGCCGGGCCCGGGCGGGCAGTGGTGGAACTACGGCGGCCTGCTCGAGGAGGTCTACCTGCGCGCCGTAGCGAGCGCGGACATCTCCCAGGTCCAGGTGCGGCCGCTGCTCCCGTGCCCGACCTGCGCTGCCACCATCGACGAGCAGGCGCTCATCCGCAACCTCACCGGGTCACCGCAGGCCGTGCACTTGAGCGGCCGCTACGGAAGCGTGCCGCTGGACTTCGGGAGCACGACGATCGCCCCCCACGCCACCTGGACCGCCACCGCGACCGCGAAGTTCACCCATCCCGGCCTCTGGGCGCCCGGCCACCCCAAGCTCTACCGCGCCACCCTGAACCTCACCGATGCTCACGGCAGAAGCCTCGGCGGGTACCTGTACTACAGCGGGATCCGCAGTATCACGGTCAAGGGCGGCCACCTCGAGCTCAACGGACGCGCGCTCGACCTCCGCGGCTTCAATCTGCATGAGCAGACCCTGGCGACGGGCGCAGCGATGACCGTCCCGCAGATGCGCCAGCTCATCGGCTATGTGACGGCGCTGGGCGGCGACGCGATCCGCGCGCACTACCCGCTCTCCCCTGCGCTCGAGGAGATGGCCGACCAGGACGGGGTCCTCCTGTGGTCGGAGATCCCCGTCTACCAGGTCAAGAACGGCTACCTGGGCCAGCCCGGGTGGCGGGCACGAGCGCTGGCGTTGCTCAAGGACAACATCCTCACCAACGAGAACCACCCGTCGGTGATGACCTGGAGCATCGGCAACGAGCTCCCCACCCCGGTGACCGGCGCCGAGGCGGGCTACATCGCCAGCGCCTCAGCCCTGGTCCGCCAGCTTGATCCCACGCGACCGGTGGCCATGGCGGTCAGCGACTGGCCCGGAGTCGCGTGTCAGACGGCGTACGCGCCGCTCGACTTGATCGGCTTCAACGATTACTTCGGCTGGTTCGACGCCGGCGACGGCGCCACCGCCGACCGCCAGCTGCTGAGCCCGTTCCTCGACAGCTTCCGGGCCTGTTACCCGAGCAAGGCGTTGATGGTGACCGAGTTCGGCTTCGACGGTAATCGCGACGGGCCCGTCGAGGAGTACGGCACCTACGAATTCCAGTCCGACGCGATCCAGTATCACCTCGGCGTGTTCGCCACGAAACCCTGGCTGTCGGGCGCGCTGTACTTCGCGGTCCAGAACTACGTCGCCTATCCGGGCTACAGCGGTGGCGATCCGCTGTCCAATCCGCCGTTCAACGAGAAGGGCGTGATCGACTTCCAGGGGAACCCCAAGCCCTCGGCCGCGGTCATCTCCTCGATCTACCACTCGACGGTCCAGATCGCACCGGCACGCTAGCGGACAGCGCCGGTAGTGATAATCGCGGGGGCCATGAGCGCCGCGGCCGCCCCAGCTACCGCCTACGCCGGGCGCACGGCGTGGGCCCGAAACCTCGCGACCCCGGTTCGCGACTTCCTCGGCACCGAGACGGGCAGCGCCGCCGCCGTGGCCGCGGCGACGATCGTCGCCCTGATATGGGCGAACTCACCGTGGTCGCACACCTATAACACGTTCTGGAGCACGAGGCTGGCGATCCGGCTCGGGGGCGCGGGCATCGCGACTGACCTGCGCCACTGGGTCAACGAGGGCCTGATGACGCTCTTCTTCCTCGTCGTCGGCCTCGAGGCAAAGCGCGAGATGGATCTGGGCGAGCTGCGGGAACGCCGGCGACTGGCGGTTCCCGTGCTCGCGGCGATCGGCGGGATGACCGTCCCCATCGCCATCTATCTGGCCTTCAACGCGGGCGGTCCGGGGGCACACGACTGGGGAGCCGCGATGTCGACCGACACCGCCTTTGCCCTCGGGGCGCTTTCCCTGCTCACCCCGCGCTCGGCCACCCGGCTACGCGTCTTCCTCCTCACTCTGGCCGTGGTCGATGACCTGTGCGGGCTGGTGGTCATCGCCACCGTCTACTCGGCGCACATCTCGGTGCTCGCGCTCGTGGTCGCGGCCGCCTTCCTGGCGGCGTTCCTCGCCCTGCGCTTCGCGCCCTCATGGCGTCACCCGCTGTCGATCGCGGCCGGCCTCGGCATGTGGGTGGCGATGTTCGAGTCCGGGGTCGACCCGGTGATCTCGGGGCTCGCGGTCGGGCTCGCCACGAGCGCCTTCCCGCCCTCACGCGAGGACCTCGAGCGAGCGACGGCGCTCGCCTACTCCTTCCGGGAGCAGCCGACCCCCGAGCTGGCCCGCTCGGTGCAGATCGGGGTCGGCTCCGCGATCTCACCCAACGAGCGTCTCCAGTACAGCCTGCACCCGTGGACGAGCTACGTGATCGTGCCCCTGTTCGCGCTCGCGAACGGGGGCATTCATATCACCGGGACGCTGCTCGGGGACGCCTTCACCTCGCCCATCACCCTGGGCATTCTCATCGGCTACGTGGTGGGCAAGCCGGTGGGGATCACGGTCGCGTCGTGGATTGCGTCGCGGCCCGCCCTGCACGGTCCGCGCCCGCCCGTGAGCGGGCCACTGCTCGTCGCGGGCGGCGCCGTAGCCGGCATCGGCTTCACGGTCTCCCTGCTCATATCGAGCCTCGCCTTCCACGGGCGACCGCTCGAGGAAGCGAAGCTCGGCGCGCTGGCCTCGGTGCTCGTGGCGCCGGTGGTCGCGTGGGTCGTCCTGCGCGTCGTGCGCAGACTGCCGGCTCAGGTACGGGCGCGACAGCTCGCGGGCACGGCCCAGGACATCCTCGATCTCTCGCTCGACATCGACCCCGAGCGCGACCACATCCGCGGCCCCGAGGACGCGCCGGTGACGCTGGTCGAATACGGCGATTTCGAATGCACCTATTGCGGCCAGGCCGAGAGCGTGATCCGCGAGCTGCTGAGCTCGATAGGCGACGACGTGCGCTACGTCTGGCGCAACCTGCCGCTCAACGACGTCCACCCCAATGCCCAGCTCGCCGCCGAGGCCTCGGAGGCCGCCGCTGCCCAGGGCAAGTTCTGGGACATGCACGACCTCCTGCTCGACCACCAAGGCGAGCTCACGCTCCGCGACCTCGCCGGCTACGCCGACCAGCTCGGCCTCGAGACCAAGCGCTTCCTCGACGAGCTCCGCCGGCGCGAGTACGCCCCCCGCATCGCCGAGGACGTCGCCAGCGCCGACGAGAGCGGCGTCTCGGGCACGCCGACCTTCTTCATCAACGGGCGGCGCCATTACGGCGCGTACGACATCGGGACGCTCACCGAGGCGGTGAGAGCCGCACGCAACCGCGCGCATTTGACGGCCAAGGCCTGAGGGGCGGGCGGGGGGGGAAGGGCGGGAAGGGGGCACGCGGGCGGGGCGGGGCGGGGGGGGGCGGGCGCGG